>Ga0183095_10568_pt2 | contig 16419 bp, 9 predicted proteins | sample BioMet4_FD_130346 | JGI IMG/M metagenome (GOLD analysis project Ga0183095, IMG submission 130346) | Microbial communities from bioreactor (seeded with sewage sludge) at LBNL, California, USA - Biofuel metagenome 4 (v2) (version 3) | ecosystem: Engineered > Bioreactor > Anaerobic > Unclassified ...
CCTTATGTAAAGCTTGCACCATCTGCTTGAACTCCCGAATACGAGCTGTAGGATTGTAAGGATTGGTGGAATAAGAACCCTCAGGAACATTATAATTGAGAGGATCGTAACCCCAATTGTACTTGTTCTGTTCTAATTTGGTCTCGTCCACAGAGGCATAGTCAAACGATGGCAAAAGATGCACGGCAGTAATACCCAATGATTTCAAATGTTCGATGGCCTTCGGCTCAGTCAAGGCAAGGAATTTACCCTTGTGTTGAAGCCCCGACGATGCATCAATGGAGAAGTCCCGGTGATGCATTTCATAAATAATGATGTCACGAGTGGACGGTGTGGGCACCCTCTTATCCCGTGCCCAGCCAACGGGATTAGTGTCGCTTAGGTCAACGACTGCACCACGCTGGCCATTCACACCCACTGCCTTGGCAAAAACACCAGGGGTCTCTCCTCGTGAGATGTCAAAGGTATAGTATTTCCCCTTCAGGTCTCCCTTGACACTAGCAGTCCACCGATCTTGACCGTTACGCTTCATCTTAACGGTTTTCACGGTCTTCCCGCCAATGCCGTCATTATAGATACGTAACTTTACACTTGGCTTGTTAACCTTTCGTTGCTTGTCAATACCGGCCAAACCGTCTTTGATTGTTGGCGCATTTAGATTGAAAATGGTCTGATTTTTGGAATAGACCATTTCATCAAAGGTCTTTTGAGCAGCCATTTTTTGGACTCCCAATAGTACAAAGCACAAGGCTATCAATTGTTTTTTCTGTATCATAATATTCCTCCTACTTCCCATTCAATCCATGTCAGACACTCTTTGCGGGAAAATTTATATAGTTATGTTACTTTGCCAAAAGCGACATTGTAAATCCGCCACCGCTTGCTTGATCAATCTTCAGTACGTCACCACGCTTCACTGTCTTATGTTTGATGACGTAATGGTCCGGATTCTTATCATAGGAAGCATCCTTGGCATCAGAATAAATGGTGCAATCGTACTTACGACCCTTGTCCAAGAAGTCAAGTTTAACGACACTACGGTGTCCATTCTCATCGCATTTACCACCGACAAACCAGTTGTTAGTTCCCTTTGCCTTACGTGCAACAGTGATATAACGAGCAGGCTCAGCCTCCAAATACTTTGAGTCGTCCCAATCTACGGCAACATCACGAATGAATTGGAAAGCATCATCATACTTCTCATAGTTCTCAGGCAGGTCAGCAGCCATCTGCAACGGGCTGTACATCACCAAATAAAGGGACAACTGTCCAACTAAAGTAGTGTGAACATAGCTGGTGTTATTACTCCATTTAGATAACTTGGTGACAAAGATTCCGGGTGTATAATCCATCGGGCCACCCTGCAAACGTGTGAACGGAAGGATACATGTATGGTTTGGATTATTGCCTCCGAAAGCCTCATATTCACCACCACGTGCGCTCTCGTTACCCACAAGGTTAGGCCATGTACGACAAAGACCAGTAGGACGAGTAGCCTCATGAGCATTGAGCATGATGTGATGCTTAGCTGCTTCCTTCACACAATAGAGGTAATGGTCGTTCATAGCCTGAGAGAAATGATGGTCGCCACGTGGAATGATGTCTCCAACATAACCAGATTTCACGGCATCATAGCCATATTGATTCATCAAACTATAGGCCTTTTCCATATGGCGCTCGTAATTGACAGCACTGGATGAGGTCTCGTGATGCATAAGGATCTTCACTCCTTTGGAATGAGCGTAGTCGTTAAGTCCCTTCAAATCAAAGTCGGGATAAGGCGTTACAAAATCGAAAACATCCTGTTTCCAATGGTTGGCCCAATCTTCCCAACCTACATTCCAGCCCTCTACAAGGACCTCATCAAGACCGTTCTTGGCTGCAAAGTCGATATACCGCTTCACCTCTGCGGTGTTGGCAGCATGCCTTCCGTTTGGCTTCACCTTGCTCCAGTCTATCCTATCTAGTTTGATTGATGGGAACTCGTCGGTATAATTCCAGCTCTTGCGGCCAACAATCATCTCCCACCAAACACCACAGTACTTGATAGGATGAATCCAACTTGTATCTTCAATCTTACATGGCTCATTGAGATTGAGCGTCAACTTGCATGAAAGCATGTCGCGCGCATCATCGCTCACTAGCACTGTACGCCAAGGCGATTGACAAGGAGTTTGCATATAGCCCTTCATTCCTGTGGCATCAGGTGTGAGCCAACTCTCGAAGGTCATTGTCTTGTCATCGAGATTGAGGTGCATTGTGCTATAGTCCACGCAAGCTGCCTCATGAATATTGAGGTACAAACCATCATTGGTCTTCATCTGAAGTGCGGTCTGCACACCAGTTGGAGAGAAGACTGCAACAGATGAGTTGTTCCAGTTTACGGCATCATGGAAACGACTTCTAATCTCAGATAAGCGTGATTCCTGAGTCTTTTGCTCCTGTGTGTCATAGTCTCCGGGCAACCACCATGCCGTGTGATCTCCGGCCATGGCAAACTGAGTGTGCTCATCCTTGATGACAAAGTAGGTCAAGGAGTCTTGCTGAGGGAACTCGTAGCGTAATCCCATACCATAGTCGTATACACGAAAACGTACAATAATGTTACGTTTGGTAGCAGGCTGAGCAAGATTTACGGCGAGTTCCGTGTAGTTGTTACGAATGGTTGAAGTTTCACCCCATACAGGCCGCCAAGTCTCATCGAAGCTACTAGTTTTTGTATCGATAATTGTGAAACCATCCATAAGACTTGTCTCGTTCATGCTCTTGCTGGCATGCTTATCCTTGGCGAGCTCCAGGCCGAGATGAGAAGGCTTAACAACAGCCTTGTTCTTATAGGTCATTTCATACGTTGGCACGCCATTGCCAGTGAGGGAGAACCTCAAACGCACGTTGCCATTAGGCGATTGCACCTCTTGCGCCATAGCTATGGCAGGCAGAAGGAGTACTAATAATAGAGTCTTGAAACGTTGCATGATAATATGTTATTGTCTTATTGAAGTAGTATTTATAGTTATCTATATGGTTATGTAATATTTTAGATACGAAACTCCAATGATGTAGAAGTGGCTTGATGGCCACCTCTATTCACCGTTTGTTCCAAGACAGCTATAGATTGCTCGTGCTGGATATATAAAACATTCAATCTTAAAAGAACTAAAACTAATGAGACTAGTAGCATTTAAATGCTACTATCGCACGCTCTCGCGCAACATGTCCCAGATATTGAGCATAAACGACTGATTATTCATCAGTTCCTCTATATTGATATGCATTCTATAGCGCCAGTAATGGTGCGGATTGGCAGGGATATTAATGCGTTCAGCGTTGGCATCGGGCAGTCTAAGTTCCTCGTCCATAGCCAACCAATCTTGCAAACTCAATATGCAGAGCATGCTTGGAGATGTGAGTTGGCGCGAGATAATGTCTCGAGCGAGCCATCCTGGAAGTGGATGGGGGGCTGCGCCGCCACGATATAACATGGTGTTATAATAGTCCTGGGTGCGTTCCCAGTCCTCATCCCACCACTGCCTAAGCGTGGGCATGTCATGCGAAGAAAATGTGCAGACAGAGCGGTATGGATTTCGGGAAAGATGTCCGAAGCGCAAATGCGGATCCTTTGACATCGATTGAATCTCCAAGGAGAGTATACGCAACTCGTTGGTCACCCATGGCACACAATCGGGCACCATTCCAAGATCCTCGGCACATACTAGCATTCTCGTAGCGTCAGCCAGACGAGGTAGCTTCTTCATGGCTTCAGTATACCAGAATTGGTTGTGACGACGATAGTAATAATCGTTGTAAAGACGATTAAAGGCAGCTTTGTCAGCGTCGTAAAGGGCCTCGTATGTGAAGGCGAACTGAGCCGAGATGCGTGGATGGTAGAGGTTAGGATTGTTGCAATCACGCACAAAGAGCACATCGCTGATGAGTGCATAAAGCCCGTCTCTCAAATTGAGTTCGGCTTGGTCTGTCTCCCCATCGAACGCCTTCTCCACCTTACGCTGAGTATCAAAGGCTGGCTTCATCGTCCAAATGTCGTCATGACAATGGTCAAGATATTTATCTTTGACCTCTGAAGCACGGTCACCGAACACGCGGTCAAGCACCCAGTCGGCAATAAAAGGATCACAGAACTGATGCTCCTGGAATCCAAGACCATAAGATTCTATCTCCTCGCGCGACATACCAAGGGCTGGAACGAATTGCCCGAGCAATCCATGAACGGCATCCAAAGGAATCTGCCAAATGCGGAAGAATCCCAGTACGTGGTCAATGCGGTAGGCATCAAAGAAGCGAGCCATGTATTGTAGTCGGCGTACCCACCATTGGCAACCGTCCTTGACCATCTCATCCCAATTATAGGTGGGGAATCCCCAATTCTGTCCATTGATCGAGAAGTCGTCTGGCGGAGCACCTGCCTGTCCGTTTAGGTTGAAGTATTTTGGCTCCATCCAAACGTCGCAGCCATATCGATTAACCCCAATAGGAATGTCACCCTTGAGAATTACATGGTGTTCTCGGGCATAATCATGGACGGCAGTAAGTTGGTGGTCAAGCACAAACTGTACAAAATACCAAAATTCAGCCTCCTTATAGGCCTTGGTTCGGGGATTGCGGAGTGCAGAACGGTCATTCTCGTTCCATGTCTTATGTTGTGGCCATTGCATGAAGTCGGCCGTGCCATAGCGTTCACGAAGCGTACAATAAGCTGCGTAGGGAACAAGCCACTGCTCGGTACGAGCAAAGAAGTCTTGGAATTCACGCGATGCAATCATCGCCTTGCCCTCTTGTTCGTAAATCAAATGCAAATAGTCGATCTTCGCCGAATTCACTCTCTCATAGTCTATCTGTGACAAAGCATTGAGCTGCTCGCCCAAAGCCTTGAAATCATTACGCTGTTTGCCATCGGCAAGAGGCGGCAACTGGCGGAGATCCACATATTGAGGATGAAGCGCATATACGCTGATACAACTGTAAGGATAGGAATCTGTCCAAGTATGAGTGGTTGTACTATCATTAATCGGGAGAATTTGGAGAACTTTTTGGCCTGTCTTCTCCACATAATCAACCATAGTTTTGAGGTCTCCAAAGTCTCCAACGCCAAAACTAGTCTTGGTTCTAAGCGAGAAAACAGGTATCAGTGTACCTGCCAACTTAGGGTTATAAATGGGGAAGAAGGCTTGTTCCAGCTCATATACCACCACCTCGCCTTCGTGCAAGTCGGTGAGTTGGACAGATCTGTTGATGCCCGACTCCCAGAGAGGTGTTACATCTGAAACCTTATCTAAGACTACAAACTTGAACTCAACATTTCCTTCTGCAAAAGCCTGGCTGTCGAGATCCACAACCCACTCGTTGATATTATGCTCGGTCATGTTGATGGCCTGCAGTGCATTCCAATCGCCAAGCATCTTTCCACTGCCAATGATGGCAAGTCGCTCTCCACTACGTAATTGTGGGGCACGCACTACAAGTCGCACCGTTTGAGCAAAGTTCGAGACAGGCAATGGCTTACAGGTACGGTGGTTGATACTGTCTGTAAAAGCAGAACTGTATAGATATGAGTCCTCTGGGATATCTTGCCAATGGTCGAAGACAGTATAGTCTCTGGCTTGTTTAGCCGTCAGTTCCAAGCGATGCGTCACCACGCGCCACTCCTGACGTTCCTTTTGGCCGGCACAGTCTACACTATAATAATAGTCAATCTTGGTGCTTGCTTCAGCCATACTTAGCCGATAGCTCCATCGTGAGCCGTCAACTGTACCCATGCGATATTGGTTCCACGAACCATTTAGAGCCACATTCAATACGATGTCCTCGCCGAATCTGGTCTGATAATCCACATTAAATATTACGTTCATAGACTTTAGGCTTTTAATTTTTTTCAAAGTTAAGAAATAAATGATGATGTGTTTTGTCCACTGTTACGTAAAAAGGAGAAAAAAGAATGCAATCGTTTGCACGAATTTCATAAAAAAACATCAACTAACTAAAATGCAAATGATTGAATTAAATTGATAGACCAAAAAACGATAGGCTATCAGTCATGAACTATTAAGATAATTACCAGATAGAAAAAGGTTTACTAACAATTAGGATATGAAATATTTCAGATTCTAAAAGTGAGAGAAATCCCTATCAAACCTGTAAACATGAGGTTAAGAAACGAGAGAAAAGATGTGCTTCATGTTATGATTCCCAAAAGAGTTCCTTGGCTTTTTGCGCATCATTCAATTAAGGACAGACACACAAAGTTTACCTCTTTTTTACAGATATGAAGGATATGGTTATAATTTATTTATATGAATTCAACGATCTATCCAACAACTGCCTACCCTTTTGACATTTATAACCGCACCAAAACAGTAACACCCTCTCCTCCTATTCCGACACTATACCTGCTGTGTTCACCAGTAAGCTTGTCCCCTAACCAATACCCGAGTATAGTTCCACCCACTCCAATAGCCGCTCCTGCTGTAACATCTTGCCAGTGATGCCTGTTGCGTAACACTCGATCTACGGCCACTCCCGTTGCCACAGCATATCCAGCTACACTAATCCAGGGCGATACTTGCCGAAATTCCTTATCGAGTATTGTGGCACCAGCAAAAGCGATTGAGGTATGTCCCGATGGAAAAGAACGTTTGTCCGTCCAATCTGGGCGTCGTTCATCTATTGTGGCCTTTAGTGCCCAGGTTGTACCGGTAGTTATTGCACATGACAAAGCTCCATTCACAATAAATCGCTTCCACGAACTTTTACCTTCTACCCCACACGCCTTCAACGTTATCGCTGATGCCAATGGAATATAACGGAGCCAGTCGTCTGGTCCATCACCATGATAAGTTTGTTGGGCAGAACTTGTCACTGCACACATCGTCATCATCAATGCAATGACTATTTTTCGTAAAAAAACATGAGTTATTATCATCTATCGTCACCTTTTATATAACTAAATAAAGCATTCGTTCTTCCATCTCAATGTAATCGGCTAGTAATTCAAATTGAATCACAGGGTGAAATAAATTGAATCACGGCATGAATCAAATTGAATTACTGAGTGAATCAAATTGATTCACATCCGCGATCGTAACCACAAATGTAAGGATTAACCCACAAAACCAACGGGGTTTCAAGTAGAAATACATCAAATTATTAAGCATACGATAGATTAACGACAAAAGATGGCAATAAAAATTGAAATTCCCCTATCTTAATAATCATAGAATTGTCGCTTAGAAAAATAAAAAAACAGTAAGCAAATGAAACTTTTTTTTGCAACTTTTTTTCTAAATATGGGAGCAAATAAAATCCTCGGACTACCAAGATATGGGATAGTACGAGGATTCATAGATCAGAAAAGGTGACAAACTTCATAGGTAGAAGTAATAGTATAGTAACATTCTATCCTAATGATGAACATCATGGAAGATTGTCTATCAGGACATGCGCAATCTCTAATCGTGATACAACAATGTACTGAAAGCTATTGTTTATTTCTCCTTTAGTAATCCCACGGAGAGCGCACCGAGCACAAGGCTAATGCCTGCAACAACCATCATGTGGCTCTGTACACTACCAAGCAGCGCAAGCAACGTTCCTCCGACTGAGGCAGCAACTATTTGTGGTATACAAATCGTGCCGTTGAAAAGGCCAAGGTAGGCACCCATGTGACCATAACCTTGCAGGGCATCGGTGACAAATGTAAACGGCATGGCAAGCATAGCGGCCCATGCGCAGCCGATTAGCAACAGAGGAACAAAGAGCAAATACTGGTCGTGAATGAATGCGGTGGAAGCGAAGCCGATACCACCAAGCACCAGGCTCAACGCATAAACACCTTTACGGCTCTTGAATTTTGGCAGAATAGCAGCCCAAATAACCGATCCCAAAGCTTGTACCGCAAAGAGAATACCAACCCAGTTGCCTGCCTCCTGATAACCAGAACTGGTTACATCGGTGGTACCCCAAACATTGTCAGCTACTGTGCCATTGGTATAGGTCCACATATACATGAATGCAAACCAAGAGAAAAATTGCACAAGGCCCACTTTCCAGAAAGTGGAGGGAGCTTTGCGAAGAAGTGTAATCCAGTTGTCACTACTCTTTTTTTCCGACTTTTCTTCTTCTTTTTCACCATTATATTCCTCATACTCCTTTGGAGGCCATTCCTTCACCTTGATCACGGAGTAGATAACACAGAGAATAAGAATGGCAGCGCCCACATAAAAGCTATAAACCACCGTGTCAGGGACCATACCCTTAGGTGCAATATTGGCAATTCCTATTAGTGCAAAAACAAATGGGAAGATGAATCCCATAACTGAACCAGCATTGCACAGAAAACTTTGGATGGCATATCCCTTGGCTTTCTGCTTCTCATTGACCATGTCGCCTACAAGCATCTTAAACGGTTGCATAGCCATATTAAGAGATGTGTCTAGAAACATGAGTGCAATCAAACCGAAAATCATGGCCGTAGCTACTGTCATACCAAAAGAACCGGCATTAGGCAAGAGGCACATCACCAATACAGCAATGGCTGCTCCGAGCACAAGATAGGGTATGCGACGTCCCAAACGTGTCCAAGTGCGGTCGGATAGCGTACCAACAATTGGCTGAACAATGATGCCCATAAGTGGTGGCATTATCCAGAAGTAGCTCAAACTGTGCGGATCTGCTCCGAGAGTAGCAAAGATTCGCGAAATGTTAGCGCTCTGTAGGGCATATGCAATTTGCACGCCGAAAAACCCAAAGCTTAGGTTCCACAAGCCCCAAAATGACAAATCAGGTTTCTGTTTCATAATTCAAAAAAATCCTCCTCTCTCCACATCCTAAAATAATTGGAACGAAAAGCGATAGAGGAAAAGTTTTATTGTTATTTATTTTTACATTACTTATTATTATCTCAAAGAGGTCTATTCCTCCCTTTACAAATCTTTAGGCTCATGAAAAAAATTTATAGTGGTATGTTTTTTTGCTATCGGGTTGTCCCTCTGATGATAAGTCGGGTACGTACTATTTTCTTTTCGTTCTTATCCATGGGACTTCCACCTTCCACTTTGTTTATGAGTATATTGGCCGCTTCCTCCCCCACGTTCACCCCACGCTGCTCTACGGTTGTAAGCATTGGGTCACAAGCCACAGCACGCTGACCATTGGTAAATCCACATATAGATATATCCTCAGGTACTCGATAACCCATGCGCTTGGCAGTATAGAGGATTCCGATTGCCGTATCATCGTTTACGGCAAAGAATGCATCGGGAATTTCCTCTTGTGAAAGCAGTTCTGGCATGATAGCCTCAGCATCGGCACGATTGTCGCAAATACGATAAAAGCGATTCTCGGGCTTTAGTCCCTGACGCAAAAGTGCATCACGATAGCCGTTATAGCGGTTTTTGGATATTTCAAGTGTCATCGGGGCACCAAAGAATGCTATGCGACGGCACCCCGTGTCGATAAGATGAGTGACGGCATTGAAAGCCCCCTGGTAGTCATCGACTACAACACGACTACAATCTATGCCTGTGCAAATGCGGTCGTAAAAGACCAGCGGCATACCATGATCAATGAGTTTCTCAAAATGATCGTACCGCATGGTGTCTTTTGCCTGTGACACAATCACGCCGCACACCTTATGTTTGAAAAACCTTTCACAAAGAAGCACCTCACGGTTGTATTGTTCATTGCTCTGCCCCACCATAATAATATACCCGCGAGAGGTGGCTTCCTGTTCTATACCACTAAGGATTGACGAGAAATAAAAGTGTGAAAGCTGAGGAACAATAACCCCAATAATTTTAGGTGAACTGGTTTTGCTGTTGCGCAAACTCTCTGCAATGACATTGGGATAAAAATTATGTTCACGCGCGTAGGTCTGGATTTTTTCACGTTGTTCTCGACTAATACGTGTGTTGTCCTTGAGCGCACGCGATACCGTTGCCACTGACACTCCTAGTGCAATAGCAATATCTTTCATCGTTATGGGTGCAGACTGTTCCATGACTTGTCATTAGGTATAAAGGCAAACAGCAAGTATAGGTGTCATAGTATGACAACATATTTTGACCGTTGCGATTGTCTCTATGCAAAAATAGTCATTTCAGAATATATTTGTTCTTTGCAAAATTACAAAGTTTAGATTTATTTGTGCAATCGTTTGCATTGTAATATTTGGAAATTTATGTTTAAAAAATCACAATGTGAACAAATTAAACTTACTTTTGCAGCAGTAAACAGTTCAAACAATACGCCTAAACCATCCTCTTAATGCAACCTATATTTGCCTATAATAATAAGAGGTGAACCTAAAAGCGAATAGAACTAACATTATAGATTAACTTAAAACTCAAAATGATGAAGCAGGTAAAGATTACAATGCCTCGTAGAGTGCTCACCCTAGTGTGTGGACTCATTCTGGCAGCTACCGCGTTCGCGCAAGAGGTAGCCGTCAAAGGACATGTAGTGGACAAAGCCGGCGAACCTATCATCGGCGCCACTGTCCGTCTAGAAGGACAGGAAGGCGGCGTTGTTACGGACTTCGATGGTAACTTCTCACTCAGTGCAAACTCTGGCGCAACTATTAGAGTAGAGTACATCGGTTACGACCCCTATAAGGGTACCGTTGCACCTCAAATGAACATCACGCTTACTGAAGCAGGCGCCATGGGTCTGAACGAAGTTGTGGTCATTGGTTATGGTGTAGCCAAGAAATCAGACTTAACAGGTTCTGTATCAGCTTTAAAGCCAGATTCAAAGAACAAGGGTCTCGTCGTCAACCCACAGGATCTTATCGCCGGTAAGGTTGCTGGTGTGAACGTAGTAACCAATGATGGTACCCCTGGTGGTGGTACGACTATGCGTATTCGCGGTGGTTCTTCATTGAATGCCAGCAATGACCCGTTGATCGTAATCGACGGAGTGCCAATTGATAACAATGGTGTAAAAGGTGTTTCCAACATTCTTTCCACAATTAACCCTCAAGACATTGAATCCTTCAATATTCTTAAAGACGCCTCTGCTACAGCTATTTATGGTAGCCGTGGTTCTAACGGTGTTATCATCATCACTACAAAGAAGGGACGCAAGGGCCAACCGGTTTCGATTTCATACAACGGAAGTATGACAGTCGGAATGAAGAAGAACATTATAGATGTTATGGATGCTGCCCAATATCGTGATTTCATCAAGAAAAGCTTTGGCGAAACAAGCACACAATATAGTGCACTTGGTACAGCTGACACCAACTGGCAGGATCTTATTTATAGGACATCAATTAGCCATGACCATAACGTTACAGTGGCAGGTGCTGCAGGCTCCCTACCTTACCGCGTTTCCGTTGGTTATACCGACCAGCAAGGTATCATTAAGACTTCTGATTTCAAGCGTTTGACCGGCTCAATCAACTTGAATCCATCTTTGTTAGACGACCACTTGGTATTCAATTTGAATGCCAAAGGCATGCTTGCGAAGTCGATTTATGCTGATGGATCAGCTGTAGGTAATGCTACACGCATGGACCCGACACAGGATCCTTATAGCTATACATCTGCATACCACAAAGCATTTTTTGGCAACAATATGGCCAAAACATTAAGTAACTTTGGTGGTTATTTCCAATGGACAGCCTCAGGTATTGATGGAGATCCTTCTTGGCCATTCAATTTCAACACTGTAGGTAAATTGTACAACCCATTGGCAATCCTTGCTCTTAAGGACGACCAGGCAAACAGTCGCGAGTTCATTGGTAGTGCTGACGTAGACTACAAGGTTCATGGATTTGAAGATCTTCGCCTTCATGCAACACTTGGTGCTGATGTAGCCAAGGGTACTCAAGATACAAACATACTCCCTTCTTCTCCATTAGCTGGATATTATGGCAGTTATGGTGCAGAATCCATTCTTAAGCGTAACCTCTCTCTCAGCACATATGCACAGTATTATCATGACTTCAATGATGCTGCAAAGAATCATTTTGATATCATGGGTGGTTATGAGTATCAGCACTTCTATCGTTCTCAAAACAACGACTATATTGGTTATTATCCCTCAACAAATACCACTTTGGATTCAAAGGGCAAACCACTTGCTGGAACAGCTCGTGACCATACGCCTTATAAATTTGCAACCGAAAACTATTTGGTCAGTTTCTTCGGACGTGCTAACTGGAGTTTGATGGATCGCTATTATGTAACAGCAACAGTTCGCGAGGACGGCTCTTCTCGTTTTGAGAAGCATTGGTCCATGTTCCCCTCTTTTGCTTTCGCATGGAAGATCAAAGATGAAAACAAATTCAGAGAAATCAATTGGCTATCTGATTTAAAGCTTCGCTTAGGTTGGGGTATGACTGGTCAGCAAGACGTGAATAACGACTATGCATGGATTCCTACTTATTCCAAGAGCACTGGTACTAATGGTTTCTATCCTGTAACTGACGTCGACCTTAATGGTGATGGCAAAATCTCCGCTGATGAGAAGGGTGCTCTATATCGCCCAGACAACTACACCTCTAAACTAAAGTGGGAGACTACAACTACATATAATATTGGTTTCGACTGGGGTATTCTCAACCAGCGCCTATCTGGTAGTGTAGATTGGTACTACAGAAAGACTGAAGATCTTCTCAACTATGCTCCCACAATGGTATTCTCGGCTTTCCGTAACCAGGCATGGCAGAACATCGGCTCACTCACCAATACTGGTGTTGAAGTAGCTTTGAACTGGAAGGCTCTTCAGACCAAGGATTGGTATTGGACCATTGACTATAACTTTACTTATAATAAGAATCACATCACCGATCTTTCTGGTGTAAGTTCAGACAACACTCCTGTACCTAACACGGGTATTACAATTGGTACCGATAAGTATTTACAGTACAACCAAGTTGGTTATGCAGCTAATTCTTTCTATGTTTACCAACAGGCTTATGACAAGAACGGCAAGGCTATCGAGGGTGCTCTTGTAGATCGCAACGCTGACGGACAAATCACACAAGCTGACCGTTACTTCTATAAGAATCCTATCGCTCCTGTTATTATGGGTCTAACCTCACGCTTGGAGTATAAGAATTGGGATCTCGGTTTCGCACTCCGTGCTAGCATTGGTAACTACGTCTACAATAATGTAGAACAAGGATACCACAACGTTAGTCTCAACGGAATCTGGCCTTCTACCAACTATTTGCAGAACACGACAACTAAGGCCGTTACCGATGGTTTCGTTACAGACTTGAACTATCAGCTTCTTTCAGATTTCTGGATTCACAATGCTAGCTTCCTCAAGTGCGATAATATCACTTTAGGCTATAGCTTCAGCAACATTCTCAAGACAGCTGCATTCAAAGGCCTCAACGGTAGATTCTACGCAACTGCTACAAATGTATTCACCATTACAAAATACAAGGGTCTTGATCCAGAGGTATTCAATGGTTATGACAGCAACATGTATCCACGTCCGTTCTCAGTTATCGTGGGTCTGAACCTGAACTTCTAACAATATATTAAGCAAAAAAGTCATGAAAAGATATTTCAAAAACATTATACCGGCAGTAGCTATTGTACTGTCCATGGGAATGGCTTCCTGCGTAAATGATTTGAACGTTACACCAATCAACCCAAATCTTACGACAGATATTAATCCCAACGGACTCTTCAACAAGTGCTACGCCAATATTGCGCTCGCTGGTAACGGCGGAGCCAATGGAGACTGTGACATAGATGGTCTTGATGGCGGAACAACAGGTTTCATTCGTCAAATGTGGAATTCCAATGAACTTACTACTGACGAAGCAATCTGCCAATGGGGCGATGATGGTATTCCGCAATTCGACTACAACGCATTTGATGCATCTCACCCTATGATGAATGGTTATTTTGCCAGACTAACAACAGGTATTTCTTACTGCAATCAGTACATCAACCAGGCAGGTGACTATAATGCCACTATGACTGCCGAGGTGCGTTTCATTCGTGTTCTAGAATATTACTTGTTGATGGATGCTTTCGGAAACATTCCATTCGCAACATCGCTTACAACACCTGTTCGTATGACTCGTCCAGAAGCATATGCATGGATTGAAAAAGAGCTTCTTGATCTTGAACCAGGACTTTCTGATGCAAAGGCCAAAAAGTCAACCGATGCTAACTATGGTCGCGTTGACAAAGCTGCTGCCTGGATGCTTCTTGCTCGTCTATACCTCAATGCTGAAGTTTACACAGGCACCGCACAGTGGCAGAAAGCTGCAGACTATGCAAAGAAGGTTATGAACTCCAGCTACAAGCTGAATACACAAGGCGTGAACGGTTGGAGCGCTTATCAGATGCTATTCATGGGTGACAATGGAGAAACAGATGCTGCTTACGAAGGAATATTCCCTATCCTGCAAGATGGTTTGACAACAACTTCTTGGGGTACCATACTGTTTCTCTCTGCTAGTGCTTTTGATGCAGACATGCATGCAAATCCAAACGATCCTAATGCAACAAACGGTGTCAGTGGACAAAACTGGGGTGGTAATCGTTGCCGTCCTGACTTGATTGCAAAGTTCTTCCCCAACAACGATGCTCCCAATATCTCAAGTACAAAGATGCCACAAGCTGCTGGCGATGATCGTGCCATCTTCGATGGAGCTGGTCGCACACTTGACAACGGTCTTGGTGCATCAGGTACATTCAAGGATGGTTTCGGCTGCTCAAAGTTTGTCAACTTCAAGACTAATGGAGCTGCTGGACATGACCAAACTTTCATGGATACCGATTTCTTCCTGTTCCGCGTTGCTGAAGCTTACATGATTTATGCAGAGGCAACCGCACGTCTCAACGGTGGTACCACTACAGTTGATGGCTTAGCTGCCATTAACGCACTTCGCGCTCGCGCCCATACTACACCAAAATCTGGTATGAGTCTCAGCGACATCTGCGACGAATGGAGTCGTGAATTCTACTTTGAAGGGATGCGTCGTCCAACTTTGATTCGATTCAATCGTTTTGGTGGCAATACCAATTACAATTGGAGTTACAAGGGCGGTGTGAAGACCGGACGCAATTTCAGTGCCGATAAGAATATCTTCGCTATCCCACAAGCCCAGGTCAAAGGTCCTATCACACAGAACCCAGGGTACTAAACTCAAAGAATGATCAAGTTATTAAACTATTATCATTTAAAAAGAATTGAAATGAAAAATATAATAAAGTCAACCATGTTGCTTGTCTGCTCGGTGCTATTTTTAGCATCGTGCAGCGATGACAACGCTTCAAATCCGACCCTGCAAACGCCTAACACTTTTAAGCTGAACACGCCATCCTACTCGAACCAGCTAATCGACTTAGCTACTTCGACCGGGATAGACTTCACGTGGTCTCAGCCGGCATACGGGTTCCCAGCAGCAGCAGAATACCAGTTGGAATTTTCGTTGGAAAACAAATGGACCACCTCTACCGATCAAGCATTGGCGGACCAAACTGGTGCTACTATCCCTGATTACATCATCATCGACGATGTATTCACAACATGTAAAGGACAGGTATCTACTACCAAACTAGCACGTGGTCTACAAATCATAGCTAAATGGGCATCTGACGCTGTTCCAAATGTACAGAAAGTATATGTTCGTTGTACAAGTAACTATGTAGGCAAAAAGATTGCCTCCAATGTTGTAGAGATGACGCTCTCTCCTTATTATGTAGAGCTAAAGGATGCTGAGCCTCAGATTTGGTATCTTGTTGGAGCATGCATTGGCGACGGCAAATGGGATAACAGCGATGCTGGTATAGGTATTTCAATGATTCCAATGTTTACTATTCCAGGTAAGACCTATGACAAAGTTACTGGCGGTGGTGAAATACAATATACTGGATATTTCCCTGATAATGCTGAATTTAAAATTATTGAGACTGTAGGTGATTGGAACTATGGCATGTGTGGTGATGGTAAAGATACTGGTGGCACTACTTATCGTGCTGGAAAAGATAGCCCTGATTTAGGTAATATCAAGCTCGCAAAAGGCGGCTATTATAATATTCTTGTGAATACAACCAAACATGAATGTACCATCACACCGGTGACAATTACTCCAACGGTCTTTACTACCATCACCATGCCAGGCAGCTATCAAGGATGGGATGCAAGTAAGAATGAGTTGACCGCAATATCTAGTGTCGAAGGCGTAGAAAACCATGACTGGACAGCCACTGCTACATTCGATGCAGATGCACCTTCAGACGGTGGTTTGAAGTTCGCAATCGGTAATTGGGATAAGAGCTGGGGTGCTGAAGACTTCCCACGTGGAACTGGTGTTATTGGTGGAAAGAATATTCCATTCAAGGCAGGCACCTATAAAGTATTCTTCAACGACATCCTTGCTGCTTACCAGTTTATCGCTCAATAACAAACAGTTTGCGGAAGATGTCTTCA
>Ga0183095_11503_pt1 | contig 16417 bp, 17 predicted proteins | sample BioMet4_FD_130346 | JGI IMG/M metagenome (GOLD analysis project Ga0183095, IMG submission 130346) | Microbial communities from bioreactor (seeded with sewage sludge) at LBNL, California, USA - Biofuel metagenome 4 (v2) (version 3) | ecosystem: Engineered > Bioreactor > Anaerobic > Unclassified ...
GGGTTGTATGTGGGGGGGGGCGTCAGGCCGGTAAAGGTGTATATGCCGCCTGCCGTCGCCTTGAAATAGTCCGCGCCGCTCCAGCTTGCGGGGTCGCTCGCGCTGGCGGATATCACGTATTCCTGTCCCGCGACGGTGCTGACGGCAATACTGGTATCCGTCGGCTGATTTTCGCCGGTTCCGATCGTTGGCGGGTCCGGCGTCGCGGCCGGCTCCGGCAGCGTGGTGGTCAGGATCAGGGAGAGGTCGTCGAACAGCGCAGTCGAAAAGTTCAACCCATCGATCGGAGCGTTCAGATTTGCCCCGATCGAAACACGCAGCTGCACAGCATCGACGGCCACATTGCCGGTCATCGTGTATGGAAGCCATTGCGCTGTTTCCACGGGGGTATTTGTGGCTTCCCGGGAATCGGTACTCAGCACGGTGCCGTTTTGATTGAGCTGCTCGATCTTCAGCACAGCGGTACCGGTTCCGTTGGCATATGTGGGGACCTCCATGAAGCCCGTAAACAAATACGACACGCTGCTGCCTGCCGCGCGGCTCGGCAGAGGGATGATCTGGTAGCAGCTGGACTGGACCGATGCTTCTGTTTCACCGCAGTCAAAGCCCATCATGTGGCTGCCGCCGTGTATGGGAACTCCTATGTAGCCCGCCGTGTCGGTCGTGAAGATTTTTCCGTACTTTGTCGTGCCGTCTTCCTGCCAGCCGGTGCCGACTGCGCCGAGTTCAGCGTTGTTGTTGGGCATAATTTCCCCGCCGGGATTCTGAATCAGATTGCCCGTGGAACTCGCAAACGCTGTTGTCGGCAGCAGGCTCAGCGCCATGCACAGCACCAGAAGGGTACTCAAAACTCTTTTCTTCATCTCTGTTTCTCCCTCACTTTTTGAACTTGCAGAATCCCGCCTGCCGCGGGCCGGCGTCCCCGTTAAAGCTGCCGTGGGCGCAATAGCGGCACTCCCGCAGAGGCAGCAGCGCCGATTCGCGCGGGGTAAAAAACGCGCAGCTGTCCAGCGTGCGCACGGGGATGGCTGCGACGCGGCGTTCCACCTCGCGGGTGTGGTCGGTGACGTCTGTCATAGGCTCACTCCTTTGCCAGATTTCTGTCCTCACGGTAGCACAAATTTTCCCGCCTGCGGAAAACTCCGCATGAAACAGCGGTTATTCTGCACAATGCGGCATTGCGGCGCAAAAACACCCTCTGACGAACGCGTCAGAGGGTGTTCCGGGAGCCTGATCAGTGCGAGAGGGGCAGGATGATCTGCACGAAAAACGCATCGCCGTCCTGCTGGAAGCGGAGCATTCCGCCGTGGCTGTGCACAATGCGCGCGATGCTCTTTGTCCCCGTTCCGCCGCCGGGCCTGTCTGAAACCGGCATCTCGTTTTCAAAGGCAACGGTGCCGAAAACGCTGTTGCGCACCTCCAGCCGCACGGCGGCATCATCCGACTCGGCGCGAAAAGCGATGCTTCTTTGCGGCGGCTCCGTTCTTTTGCAGGCTTCCACCGCGTTTTCCAGCAGATTGGAGAGCAGCGCCCCCAGCTCCGGCGCGGTCAGCGGCAAAGACTCCGGCAAATCGGCGTGCGCGGCAAAGGCGATCTCGTTGGCCTGCGCCTGACGCGAATAGATCCGCAGCACCGCGTTGGCGGTGGGATTGGCGGAATATTGCAGCGTCCTTGCCGCGGCAAGGGCGCTGCTGCTCTGCCGCAGATAGTCCACCGCACCGGCGACGTTGTCGTTTTCCAGAAAATCCAGCACCAGCGCGTTGTGATGACGCAGGTCATGGCGGGCCTGCCGGGTGTTTTCCAGCGATTCCTGATAAGAGAGGATCTCTCTTTCCAGCAGCTTTGTCCTGGCCTCATCCTTCAGCAGACTGCCGATCTCCAGGAGGTTGCGATAGAACGAGTACAGGAAAAGGAAATAGACCGCCTCCACCGCCAGCATCATGGCCGTGATATAGACCGGGTGCCGGGAAAAGCTCTGTGCCGGATAGGTGGGCAGGAAACTGACAATGCCCGTCAGCAGGATGGGAAGCGCCACCAGTGCCGGCAAAAGCGTGCGGATATTATCTGCCATAAAGCGCATGGGCTTTGCCCAATGGCGCAGGGCAAATAAATAAACCAGCGGATAAACCACGCAGATCATCAGCACCAGCACGGGATAGCTTATGGAAAACACGGTGCGGATCGCGTTCAGAATGACGGAAATCACAGTGCTCATACAACCCTGCGTCAGCTGCAGAAAAATGGCGATGCCCGCACGGTCGGTTGAAAAGATCAGCACGGACAAACCGCCTGCCGCCATAACCAGCGGGGCGATGTGGGTAAACTCGCCGTAGCCCATCAGCAGGATCAGCGCCGCGGTAAGACCCGATGTGTACACGCTGTAGACCAAAAGTCCGGCGGCCAGGCTTTTTTTGCTCCGGTATCCCAGCCCGAAGGCCTGGAACAGCACAGAGAAAAAGCCTGGGATAAAGAACTTGAGCACAAGGACCGTCAGCAGAAAAGGCGTCATCCCGCACCCCCGTTCTCGGGAAACATATAGTCAAAATACCTGTTTTGTATGTCCCGAAAACCGCGCTTGGGGATCGGGATGCGCGCGCCGCCGCGGAGAACGATCTGCTCCGGCTCGATGGCGGCAATGGCCCTTTGGTTGACGAGATACCCCTTGTACGGGGCGATGAATTGCCCCGGCACGCACTTTTCCAGTTCCTCCAGAAAGCGGCCGAGGGAACGCCGGCCTTCGGTGACGGGACCTGTTTTGGTGTAAACCGTGAGCGTATGTCCCCGGCTTTCGATATAAAGGACATCGTTGACGTCCAGCATCACGGCGCCGCCGCCCTCCGGTTTGACCACCATGTTTTTTACCGTGCCGCTTTCAAACCGCGCCATCGCCCGGTCCATTGCCTCGGCAAACTGCGCCGGCGTGAAGGGCTTGAGCAGATAGTGGGCGGCCTTGAGCGTGAAGGCGTCGACAGCATACTCGTCCGAGGTGGTGAGAAAGACGATCTCGGTCTTGTCCCGGCGCGTGCGAATCTCCCGGGCCACCTCCGTGCCGAGAATGCCGGGCATGCAGATGTCAAGCAGAACAATGTCCCAGCCGCCGACCTGCGCGAGATTTTCCAGAAACAGCAGCGGATTGTCAAAGACGGAAACCCGCGGTTTCTCTCCGCGAGGCTCAAAATAGGCAAGCAGCGCCGCGCGGATCATCTCCAGCTGTTCCGGCCGATCATCGCAGATCGCAATATGCAGCATGGCACACCTCTTGTTCAAAATTTTCTTTTTTTCGATTATATCCGATCTGATGGAATGAAGCAATACAAACATGAGCAAAACCGTTTTTTCACTGTCTGCGCCCCCGGTACGGTCCGCACAGGCGGCTTCGCCCCTGCCTGCGGCGGCAAAGTCAAAACGGCCGGACGCCTTCGCAGCGCAGGAAAAGACGCTTGCCGCAAAGCGGATCTGTCTGACAGCACGCACGGTCGTTTCCCTTCGCTTCCGAATCGGCCTGTCCTCTATTCGCGCCGTCATACGCGGCAAGGGGCGGATATTTCCGCTCTCCCGCCTCCGGGAAAGGCGGGCGCAGGACGCACAGCGCCGGGATCGGCGCCTGCGGCCGGGGAAAGGGGCCTTGCTCCGGCAAGATCAAACAAAGCGGCAGGAAAACCTCATGGTTTCCCTGCCGCTTGCCCCGCGCCGCCGTTAAGCCCTATAGGCCGCTCCATGTGCCTGTGGAGCCTGCAGCGCGAAGCGGTTTCTTTTTTGTATGGTTCGTCCGGCGCCGGCCGTGGGTTTTTCCGGCGCGGAAGCTCTCATCCGGTGCCGCCGGTGGTGGTGCCGCCCGTGGTAGTCCCGCCGGTGTTTCCGCCGGTGGTGTTTCCGCCGGCAGTGGTCCCGCCCGTGGTGTTCCCGCCGGCGGTGGTCCCGCCGGTGTTTCCGCCGGTGGTGGTGCCGCCGGTGCCCGGAACAGGCACGGGCAGCGCCGTCGTATGCACGGGACAGGTGCCGTCGCCCGTGAGCGTCTTGAGCAGGTAGGGCGTATCGGCCGCCGTAATGCCGTCGATCTCCTGACGGTCATAGTTCAGCGCCGCCTTGGCGGAAACGGAGGCGGCGGGGCAGTTGGCCGTGGCCACACACTGGCCGTCGGCGCAGTAGCTGATGGCCTGATGCATGGTGCAGGCGGTGGTGGGCGCGGTGTCCGCCGCCACCGTCACGGTGCGCACGCGGCTGCCGCGGATGTCGTTGGCGCACTCGTCGGTGGCCAGAAGGCCGCTGTCCATGCACACGTTCACCGTGGTCAGACCCCCCGGCGACTCATGAAAGCCGGTGTCCGGCAGGTCCGCGTGGATCTGGCTCATCACCTGCCGCCACAAAATGGCGGAGGGGTTGCCGCTGGCGCGCACCACCTCGTTGGATTTGTAGCCGCACCACACGGCCGCGCAGTAGTAGGGGGTGAAGCCCACGAAGTAGCGGTCCTTGTCGTCGTCGGTGGTACCGGTCTTGCCGCCCATGCTCATGCCGGAGAAGTAGGCGTTGTAGCCGGTGCCGCCGGTGATGACGTTGGCGAGCATGCCGCGCATCAGGTAGGCCGTGGTTTCCTTGATGGCCACCGAGGACTTGCTCTCCTTGCTGAGAATCACATTGCCGTTGGCGTCCTCCACCTTGGTGTAGGTCCGGGGCGTGGTGTAGACGCCGTCGTTGACGAAGATCGAATAGGCGGCCGCCATTTCCTCGGTGGTAACGCCGTGATCCAGACCGCCCAGACCCATATTGCCCACCTGAGAGCCGTCGCGCTCCGTCAGCGTGGTAAAGCCCAGCTTCTGGGACATGAATTCATAGGACTTATACACGCCGTACATCTCGTTGACGCGGATGGCCACCGTGTTGAGGGACTGAGTGATGGCGGTCTGGACGGTGGTCAGGCCGCTGTACCCGCCGTGGGAGTTCTGGGGATAGGCGGTGCCGTTCATCATAATGGGGTAGTCGTCGATGACGGAGGCCGCCGTAATGGTCCCGTTGTCCAGGGCGGGGGCGTAGGTGGCGATGGGCTTGATGGCGGAGCCGCACTGCCGGGTGCTGGTGGCCCAGTTCCAGCCGCGGTCCACGTCCTTGGCGCCGGTGCCGCCCACGATGGCCACCACGTCGCCCGTATAGGGGTCCATCACCGTGATGCCGGACTGCAGCTGCTCGCCGTTGGAGTCGGTGCTGTACACATAATCCGTGTTTTCAAAAACAGATTCCGCGATGCTCTGATAGCGGGGATTCTGAGTGGTGTAGATCTTGTAGCCGCCGCCGAACACCAGATTGGAGGCCATCTCCGCCGTATAGCCGTAGGTGGTCTGCAGATCGGCCATGACGTCGTCGATGACCTGATCGGTGAAGTAGGAGTAGTTGGCCTTACTGACGGTGACCTCCGAGGCGGCGGTCTGCACCTCGGCCGTGTTGCCCAGAATGGTGGTGCCGTTGGTAAACGCCACGTCCTCATTGACGGCGTCGTCGTGCTCGGCCTGAGAGATCCGCCCCTGCTCCAGCATGGCGTTGAGGATGTTCACCTGGCGCTCGCGGTTGTTCTGCCGGCACTCCTCACTCAGCGTGGGGCAGTACAGCGAGGGGTTGTTGGTGATGGCGATGAGGCTGGCGGACTCCGCCAGCGTCAGGTCGGAAACGGATTTGTTGAAATACTCCCGCGCCGCCGTTTTCACGCCGTAGCACTGCTGGCCCAGGAAGATGGTGTTGAGATACATCTCCAGGATCTCCTCCTTGGAGTACTTTTTCTCGAACGCCAGGGCGCGATAGATCTCCGTCACCTTGCGCTTGACGGTGGTTTCGTTGTCCGTGGTGATGTTCTTGATCAGCTGCTGGGTGATGGTGGAGCCGCCGAAGGTGTCCTGCATCCCGAAGAACATATTGAACACCGCGTGCGTGGTGCGGCGCCAGTCAACACCGTGGTGCTCGAAGAATCGCTTGTCCTCGATCGCCACCGCCGCCTTCCACACATAGGCGGGGATGTCGTCGTAACTGACCCAGATGCGGTTTTTATCGCCGTAGAGCGTCTGGTACATCTCCCACTCGCCGGTATCGGCGTTTTTGCAGTAGAGCTCGGTGCTGACGTCGAGATTGTACTCGGCCATGTTGACCTCGGTGTTGCCCTTGAGGGACTTGTTGACGTAGAGCAGAAAGATGCCGGAAAACATACCGATGGTCAGCACCAGGATCAGCAGGACCGTCCCGATGACGAACCAGACCTTTCCCGCGCGGCTCTTTTTCTTTTTTGCCTCCGGTGCGGGCGCCGTTTCCCGCTGTTTGTGTCCTATCTGATTGGCGCTCTGCCGATTCATGCCGGTTTTCCTGTGTTTCCCGTTTTCCTCATGTTCCATAACAGGGCACCTCCTTTTCTAAAATTTGACCGCATACTTCCTCATGATATTCGCTTCTTATTTTAGCATACTCTGTCAACTCAGAAAAGCATGATTTTTACTCAAATTTCCGCCGCCGCCGCACCGAAACGGGACAAGACCTCCCGTTCGGGGGGGACTTCCGGCATTTTTGCCGGAAAATTCGCAGGAAATTGTCTTGCTTTTTCTTTCCGAAACAGGTACACTGTGGGCAACCTATACAAGGAGGAATTCCGAATGAGCGATGAATTCGGTCCCAATTTTATCACCCTGACCGACGAAGAAGGCAACGAGGTGGAGCTGGAATATGTAGACGTGCTGGAACACAACGGCCAGACCTATATGGCCTTTTTCCCCACCGTGGACGCGGAGGATGAGGAGAGCGAGGCTTCTGCCGAGGATTACGGCCTTGTGATCCTGAAATCCGTCACCGTGGACGGGGAGGAAATGCTCTCCACGCCCGACAGCGATCAGGAGCTCAACGAGGTCTACGATCTTTTCATGGAGCAGATTCTGGAGGACGAGGACGAAAATTCCTGATGTTTTTTTCCAAAACCGCTTTTATTTTACCTTGTTATCTGATACACTAAGGGCAGATACGGAGCGATTCCGTATCTGCCCCTTGCGCGGTTCGTGATGAGCCTTTTTTATCCTCACATTATGTTATAGGGGATGCCATCCTCAGTGTGTGAACGGCAGGCCTCCCGGCTGCTTTCTGCGGCTGGATGTTGGAAGCCACGCAGCACATTGGAGGCAACCCACCTGCTGAATCGGTGCAGGTTATAACTTGGCTTACACGGCCGAGGCAGGGGTACGCAGCAAGCGGGGACCGGCACAGAGTTTTCTGTGCCGGTCTTTTTTTGCGTCCGGGCGGTCCGTTTCGCTCCGCCGGCGCTTTTTTGTACCGATTCTCCCGTATTTGCCCTTGCGAAAAGCGAGGAATCTATGTATAATAACAAAGTATCTTTATGTCTTTGCATTCTGAAGGTATTTTACTGATCTGAGAGGAATGAAACAAATGAGCGCATCAAAACAGAAAAAGCTGCGTCAGGACCGTATTGCCGGCGGCACCCCTGATTTTAAGACCCGTCGGCAGGAAGAAGAATGGAAAAAGGAGCATCGTACCAACGTGCTGTACGCCATCGTGGGCATCACCTTTGTGGTGGTGGCCGTCGCGCTGGTGGTATGGAACTCCAACTTCTTCCAGCGCCGCGCCACCGCCGTCAGCATCAACGGTGTGAAATATACGGCGGCCGACATGAACTACTATTACATCACCTCCTATAACTCCGTGGTCAACCAGTACAGCAGCTATCTCAGCTATCTGGGTCTGAGCACCAGCACCTCGCTGAAAAAACAGTCCCTCAACGACACGGCCAAGATGTTCCTCGGCGTCACCGACGACATGACCTGGGACGAATACTTCAAGCAGAGTGCCAAAACCAGCATGATCGCGGTCACCATGCTGGCCAAGGAGGCCAACGCCAACAACTACGCCTTTACCGATGAGATGCAGTCGGTGCTGGATTCCGCCGTTTCCTCGCTGGAAACCTCCGCTTCCTCCGCCGGATACAGCACCAAGGACTACCTCAAAGCGGTCTACGGCTCCTATATGACCATGTCCATCCTGCAGAAGGATCTCAAGCAGGCCATTCTGGCTTCGTACTACGAACAATCCTATGTGGCGGATCTGAACTACACCGACGACCAGATCACTTCCTATTATAACGACAACAAAAACAGCTTCGACCTGGTGGATTACGACTATGTAAACATCAAGGCCACCGCCGCCACCAAGGATGCCGACGGCAACACCGTCACCCCCACCGACGAGCAGACCGCCGCCGCCCAGGCCGCCGCAAAGGCCGCCGCCGACGACATCTACGCCCGCTATCAGGCCGGCGAAACACTGACGGCCGCTGCCGCCGATTACAGCGACATCGCCACCGCGGGCAGCCGCACCGGCGCCACCTATGCCGCCGCCACCACCACCTCCTGGGCTTTCGACAGCTCCCGCGTCAGCGGCGACAGCACCCTTTTGAACGACGACAGCTATTACTACATCGTGGTATTCCACTCCCGTTACCGCAACGATTACAACACCGTGAACATGCGGCACATCCTCTTCAAGGTGGACAAGACCACCCTGGACTCCACCTCCGCCACCTACAACGACGATCTGGCCGCTCTGCGGCAGACCGCTCTCGACAAGGCCAACGACGTGCTGCAGCAGTGGAAGGCGCAGGGCTCCACGGAAGACGCCTTCGCCGCTCTGGCCGACGCCAATTCCGACGACACCGCCTCCGGCGGCCTCTACAAGCAGGTCTACAAGGATCAGATGGCCACCGAGATCAACGACTGGCTCTTTGATCCCGCCCGCAAGAGCGGCGACTGCGACATCGTCCTTACCGACAGCTACGGCTATCACATCGTTTACTTCATCGGCACCGACGAGCCTTATTGGAAGGTACAGGTAAAGAGCACGCTGACCAGCAGCGATTACTCCTCCTGGACCTCCGGTCTTGTGGAAAACATCACCGCCGTTGAAGGCAGCGGCATGAAGTACGTGGGCAAATAAAACTTTCGGAAAAGGCTGGCCCGACGGCCAGCCTTTTTTCACCGCCGCGGACTATTCTGCGGACAATGAGGGGATACAGAATGAGAGAACCGTTTTTGCGCACTGAGATGCTGTTAGGCGCGGACGCCATGGAAACGCTGGAAAAGAGCCGCGTGCTGATCGTGGGTCTGGGCGGCGTGGGCAGTTACGCGGCCGAAGCGCTGGCCCGTGCCGGCGTGGGCCGTCTGACGCTGGTGGATCAGGACACCGTCAGCCTCTCCAATCTGAACCGCCAGCTGGAGGCGCTGCACTCCACCGTGGGCATGCCCAAGGCGGAGGCGGTGGCCCGGCGGTGCCTTGACATCAATCCCGATCTTTCGGTGACGGCGGAGTGCCGCGCCTACGACGCGGAGCACCGTTTCCCCGTCTGGGACTGGGACTATATCGTCGACGCCATCGACCTCGTGTCGTGCAAGCTGGATCTCATCGAACAGGCGCTGGGACACGGCATTCCCATCATCTCCGCGCTGGGCACCGGCAACAAGCTGGACCCCTCCCGGCTGTGTATCACGGATCTGTCAAAGACCTCCGTCTGTCCCCTGGCCCGCGTCATGCGGCGGGAGCTGCGCGCCAGAGGCATCGAGCATCTCAAGGTGGTCTACAGTCCCGAACCGCCTGCAGAGCCGCTGCCGCTGGAAACGCCGCCGCCCGGCCGTCACAGCGTGCCGGCCAGCGTTCCCTGGGTACCTTCCTGCGCCGGCCTGATGATGGGCGGCGCAGTGGTGATGGATCTCATTCAAACGGGAAAGAAGGGCGATTCCGTATGCAAATAAGTGCTGCTCTGGCGTTTTGTGCCGCCGCGCTCCTCAGTTACCTGCTGGGGTGCATCAACGGCGCCATTCTCGCGTCCCATCTGTTCTTTCACGACGACGTGCGCAGGCACGGTTCCGGCAACGCCGGCCTCACCAACTTCTACCGCACCTACGGCGCCAAGTACGCGCCCGCGGTCATCGCGTGCGATATGCTCAAGGCGGCCGCCGCGGTGCTGCTGTCGGCCTGGCTGTTCCGCCTGGCGGGCTTTCCCGCGCTCTACGGCAAGTGCTGGAGCGGCGTCTTTGTGGTCGTCGGGCATATGTTCCCCTGGCACTTCCGCTTCAAGGGCGGCAAGGGTATCCTCTGCGGCGGCACGCTTTTGCTGCTGCTGGACTGGCGCATCGCTCTCATCGGCTGGGGCCTCTTCGCCGCGCTGTGGCTCCTGACGCGCTATGTTTCCCTGGGCAGCATCACCGCCGCCCTCAGCTTCCCCGCCGCCACCTGGCTGTTCTACGGGGACCCCTTCATGACGGCCTGCGCGGCGGCGCTGGCGGCGCTGGTGATCTTCGCCCACCGCGGCAACATCGTGCGGCTGCTCCACGGCCGTGAAAGCAAATTCCATTTCCATCTTAATCCGCCCAAGGAGGGAGAAAAATGAACATTACCGTTCTGGGCAGCGGCAGCTGGGGCACCGCGCTGACGCTGCTTTTGAGCGACAACGGCCACCGTGTCACGCTGTGGAGCCGACACGAGGCCAAGGCCGCGGAGATGGCCCGCACCCACGTCAACCCGCTGCTGCCCCAGCGGGCGCTGCCCGCCTCCGTTTCCGTCACGGCGGACCTTGCCTGCGCGGAAAACGCCGACCTGGTGGTGCTGGCCTCCCCGTCCTATGCGGTGCGGGAAACCGCCCGGGCCGCCGCGCCCCATCTCCGGAAGGGTACGGTGCTGGTGTCCGTCGCCAAGGGCATTGAAAAGGGTACCCACCTGCGGATGTCCCAGCTGATCGGACAGGAGGTGGGCGGCGGGTATCCCATCGTGGCGCTCTCCGGTCCCTCCCACGCCGAAGAGGTGGCGATGGGCCTGCCCACCGGCTGCGTGGCCGCCTGCCGGGACGAAGACGCTGCCAAGGCCGTGCAGGACGTGTTCATGAGCCGCTGCTTCCGCGTCTATTCCAGCCCCGACATCGTGGGCGTGGAGATCTGCGGCGCCATGAAGAACGTGGTGGCGCTGTGCTGCGGCATCAGCGACGGCATGGGTTACGGCGACAACACCAAGGCGCTGCTGATGACCCGCTCCATGCTGGAAATGTCCCGGCTGGGCCGGGCGATGGGCGGCACGGAGGGCACCTTCTCCGGCCTTGCCGGCATGGGCGACCTGATCGTGACCTGCACCTCCATGCACTCCCGGAACCGCCAGGCCGGCATCCTCATCGGCCGGGGCAGATCCGCCCGGGAGGCCGTGGAGGCGATCGGCGAGGTGGTGGAGGGCTATTACGCCGCCCGCAGCGTCAGGGAACTGGCCGACGCCTTTTCACTGGAGCTCCCCATCTGCGACGCCGTATACCGCGTGCTCTACGACGGGGCCGATCCCCGCGAGGGCGTGGACCGGCTGATGACCCGCGACAGGAAAGAGGAAGTGGGCTGGGTGGATGCCCTTCCCCGCTGACACGGCTCCTGTCCGCCGGGACCCCGCGCCGCGTCTGCACCGTTTACCCGCTGCCGGGCGGCACAAAGCAATCAGAAGGCCGTGACGTCGGGCGACGTCACGGCCTTTTCCGCGCGGTGACTCCGCGCCCGCGCGTGAGTTCCGGGTCCGCGCGTGAGTTCCGGGTCCGCCGGGACTCCGCGCCCTGCCCGGCATCTGCGGGCAAAAAAAGAACGCGGCTGCGCCGGGCAGCCGCGTTCTTTTTTTGCTTGTCGTCGGATCGGGGATCGGTCTTACTTCAGCTCGACCTTGCCGCCGGCTTCTTCGATCTGCTTCTTCAGGGCTTCGGCATCGTCCTTGGACAGGGCTTCCTTCACGGTGGTGGGAGCGCCTTCCACGGCGGCCTTGGCTTCCGCCAGGCCCAGGCCCATCACTTCACGGACGACCTTGATGACCTTGATCTTGGCAGCGGCGTCAAAGCCGGTCAGGACCACGTCGAACTCGGTCTTCTCTTCAACAGCGGGAGCAGCAGCGCCGGCAGCGGGAGCGGCCATGGCAGCGGCGGAAACGCCGAACTCTTCTTCCAGAGCATGTACCAGCTCGGACAGCTCCAGAACGGTCAGGCCCTTGATTTCTTCGATCATAGCAGTAACTTTTTCGCTCATTTTAGTAAGCCTCCTAATTGTTCATTTTTTAAGTGGTGGCGGAGCAGCGCTCCGCAGAGGGGATCGCCGTCTTATTCGGCGGCAGCTTCACCGGATTCGCTCTTCTGATCAACGATCTGCTGAAGCACGCAGGCCAGAGAGGAAATGGGCGCCAGCATGGTACCCAGGACCTTCGCCTGCAGGATGGGCAGCGCGGGAATGGCGGCCAGAGCGTTGATGGTTTCCAGGGAAACCACCTTGCCCTCCATGAAGCCACCCTTGATCTCGAACTTGTCGCCCAGCTTCTTGGCGTAGTCGGCGAGGACGCGGGCGGGCGCGACGGGATCATCCTGGCACACAGCCAGAGAAGTGGAGCCGTTGAGCTGATCGTCCAGTTCCTTCAGACCTACGTTGTTGAAAGCAAAGCGGAGCAGCGTGTTCTTGATGACGGAGTAGTCCACGTTGTTCTTGCGGCAATCGGCACGCAGTGCGGTGTCCTGGGCCACGGTGATTCCTTTGTAGTCCACGATGATACCGGCGGCGGCGCCCTGCAGCTTCTCGGTCAGAGCAGCCACGATTGCCTGCTTTTCAGACAAAACTTTTGCGTTAGGCATTCTTTCACCTCCATGAGATTGTCGGTGCGTTCAAAAAAAGGAAAACAGTCCCTGTGCGCAAAGACACAAGGACTGTTCAAGCAATCATAACGATTTGCCATCCTCGGCAGGACTTACGACTTCCGTCACCTGCTGTCTTTGGAACGCATCATTGATTATACCCAGAGCCGGCCCAAAAGTCAACCCCTGATATACAACAAATGAATATTACTGGAGCTTGGCGGCGTTCATCTTCACGCCGGGGCCCATGGTGGCGGAGGCCACACAGGACTTCACATACTGGCCCTTGGCAGTGGAGGGCTTGGCCTTTATAATGGCGCCCATGAGAGCGGCATAGTTCTCACAGAGCTTCTCGGGGCCAAAGGACACCTTGCCGATGGGGCAGTGGATGATGTTGGTCTTGTCCAGGCGGTACTCCACCTTGCCGGCCTTGACTTCCTTGACGGCCTTGGCCACATCGGGGGTCACGGTGCCGGCCTTGGGAGAGGGCATCAAGCCCTTGGGGCCCAGGATCTTACCAAGACGGCCCACAACGCCCATCATGTCGGGAGAGGCGACGACCACGTCGAAGTCGAACCAGTTTTCCTTCTGGATCTTCTCCACCATGTCCATATCGCCCACATAGTCGGCGCCGGCTTCACGGGCTGCGTCGGCCTTGTCGCCCTTGGCAAAGACCAGCACGCGGGCGGTCTTGCCGGTGCCGTTGGGCAGAACGATGGCGCCGCGGACCTGCTGGTCGGCGTGGCGGGAGTCAACGCCCAGACGGACGTGCAGCTCGACGGTTTCATCAAATTTGGCTGTGGCCGTCTTGCAGATCAGTTCCATACCCTCCTGAGGGTCGTAGAGCATCGCTCTGTCGATCTGCTTGGCGCTTTCTTTATATTTCTTACCTCTAAACATACCTTACACCCTCCTCATTCTTCCACGGTCACGCCCATGGAGCGTGCGGTACCGGCGATCATGCTCATGGCGGTTTCCAGAGAAGCCGCGTTCAGATCGCGCATCTTCAACTCGGCGATCTTCTGCACGGACGCCTTGGAGATGGTGGCGACCTTGGTCTTGTTGGGCACACCGGAGCCGGACTCGATGTTGCATTCCTTCTTGATCAGGACTGCCGCAGGAGGGGTCTTGGTGATAAAGGTAAAGGAACGGTCGGAGTACACCGTGATGACGACGGGAATGATCAGACCCATGTCAGCCTTGGTGCGCTCATTGAATTCCTTGGTAAAAGCGGCGATATTGATGCCGTGCTGACCCAGGGCAGGGCCAACGGGGGGTGCGGGGGTTGCTTTGCCTGCAGGAATCTGCAGTTTTACATATCCAACAACTTTCTGTGCCATAAAGAGGCACCTCCTTCATCAAAATGTGGTAGCGGCCGGCCAATGCCGGACCCGCTTTTGGCGAGATCCGCGGATCTCTCCCACTTGCGCCGGACGAGTGTCCGGCCTGCATGCAAAGCGCCGGAGCGCTTCGCAACAAACTCACGGCAGCACTTCCACCTGATCGAGCTCCAGCTCTACCGGCGTTTCTCTGCCGAACATGGAAACCACCACGCGCACCTTGTCCTTTTCCGGTTCGATGTCGTCCACCACACCGGTAAAACTGGCCAGAGGGCCGTCGATGATCTTCACCTGGTCGCCCACATGGTAGCGGACAACGATCTCCCGCTTCTCCATGCCCAGGGCCAGGACTTCTTCCTCCGTCAGCGGAATCGCCTTGTTGGCAGAGCCCACAAAGCCCGTCACGCCGCGGATATTGCGCACCAGATGCCAGGTATCGTCCGTCAGGATCATCTTGACCAGGACATAACCGGGGAACACCTTGCGCTCCACGTCTTTCATGTCGCCCGTCTCCGTGACCTCGGTCACGTTTTCCAGCGGGATCTCGATCTTGAGAATCATCTTCTCCAGACTGCGGTTGGTCACCATCTTCTCGATGGCGGTCTTTACTGCGTTTTCATAGCCGGAATAAGTATGCAGCACATACCATTTTGCGTTATCAGCCATTCCCATTTTCCTCAGGCGGCAAACAGGCTTATCAGCAGCTTCACGGCCAGCATGGCCACTGCGTCAAAGATCCAGATGCACACGCCCACGCACAGTGAGCAAAGCAGCACTATGCCGGTGTTTTTCATGGTGACAGCCCCGGTCGGCCAGACGACCTTCTTGAGTTCGCTTCTCATCTCACGGAACCACTTGCCGCGATCCTTTTTCGGCTTTTGGACCTTCTTTTCTTCTGCCATTATTACTTTCCTTTCTTCCAATTACTTGGTTTCAGTGTGGACAGTGTGCTTTCTGCAGAAGGGGCAATACTTGTTCATTTCAAGACGGTCAGGGTTGTTCTTCTTGTTTTTCATCGTGTTGTAGTTTCTGTGCTTGCACTCGTTGCATCTCAAAGTGATTTTAACACGCATCTAACGGCACCTCCTTATTATTGGCATCCCGGCGGGATGCCGACTGCCTCCCTACATAAATTCGGGGCCTGTTCCTCCTTCGCATGCTGAAGCGAAAAAGCGCGCAAAAAAAGAAGCCCTGTTCATAGGTAATGTTAAGTATAGCGCACTTTTTCCGGCAGGTCAACACTTTTTTCATCGGAAAAGAGAGAAAATTTTATCTTTTCCCCGGTTGCGGCAGACCCGGAAAATGTGTATGATAGAGAAAACGTCAGGACAAGAGAAAGGATACCGACTTTTTTATGAAAATCATGGCCATTGACTATGGGGACGCCCACACCGGCGTCGCCATTTCGGACGCCACCGGCACGCTGGCCGGCTTCTCCGCCACCGTCGACGCCTACCGTCCGGACAGGCTTATCGAGCAGCTGCAGGCGCTCATCGCCCGGCACGGCGTCACCGAGCTGGTACTGGGCTATCCCAAAAACATGGACGGCACGCTGGGCCCCCGCGCCGAGAAGGCCGCGGCCTTCGGCGAGATGCTGAAGAAGGCCACCGGCCTTCCTCTGACGCTGTGGGACGAGCGGCGCACCACCATCGACGCCCATCAGATCCTCTTCAACAACGGCAAAAACGCCAAAAAGCGCAAGAAAACCGTGGACGCGGTGGCGGCGGCGCTGATGCTGGAGGGGTACCTCACTTACAGAAAGGCCAACTCATGAAGCATCTGGTGATTATCGGCGGCGGCGCCTCCGGCATGATGGCCGCGCTGACGGCGGCGGAAACGCAGGACGTTCAGGTGACGCTGCTGGAGCGGCAGAGCCGCGTGGGGCGCAAACTGCTCGCCACCGGCAACGGCCGCTGCAATCTTACCAATCTTCACGCCGCGCCCGCCCATTACCACGGGGAAGCGCCGGACTTCGCCGTGCCCGCGCTGTCGGCCTTCGGCGCGGAGGATACTTTGTCCTTCTTCCGTTCTTTGGGGCTTGTGACAGCGGCGGAGGCTGACGGAAAGGTCTATCCCTACAGCAACTCGGCCAACAGCGTGCTGGACGTGCTGCGCTTTGCCATGGAGGCCCAGGGCGTGCGGATCGTTTCCGGCACGAGTGTGGAGAAGATCAAATGCAAAGACCGGACGTTTTCTCTTTTGGCGGGCGGCGAGGTCTTTGCTGCCGACTGCGTGATCGTGGCCTGCGGCGGCGCCGCCGGCAGCAGGCTGGGTGGGGTGACGGACGGCTATCAGCTCCTCAAGGCCCTGGGTCATCACCGCACGGCGCTGTATCCGGCACTGGTGCAGATCAGGACCGATCCCCGGTATCCCCGCTCCCTGAAGGGCGTCAAGGCGGAGGCGCATCTCGCTCTAT
>Ga0183095_11504_pt1 | contig 16406 bp, 7 predicted proteins | sample BioMet4_FD_130346 | JGI IMG/M metagenome (GOLD analysis project Ga0183095, IMG submission 130346) | Microbial communities from bioreactor (seeded with sewage sludge) at LBNL, California, USA - Biofuel metagenome 4 (v2) (version 3) | ecosystem: Engineered > Bioreactor > Anaerobic > Unclassified ...
TGGAGCGCCTGAACCTCAAACCCAACGCGGGCGGCGCGATCGGCTACTGGCTGATGACCTGTCTGCTGGCGCGGTGGTTCAGCCCCGTGGGCGGCGGCATTCTGATGCTCAGCATCATGCTGTTCGCGCTGGTGATGGCGATCGGTTTGCGCAGCCTGTTTGCGGCGCTGGGGCGCCTCACCGGCTGGTGGGAGACGAAGCAGGCGCGGGCCGAAGAAAACGCTCAGGCCGAAGAAAACGCGGCTGCGGACGAAGGCGCGGATGACGGACTTACGCCGCGCGAGCGCGAGCGGGCCCGGCGGCAGGAGATGAAAGAGGCGGCGAAACGCGCCAAGGAAGAGGCTCGGCTGGCTCGCGAGGAAGAGCGCCGTCTGGCGGAGAGCGAACGCGAGGCGGAACGCGCGCGGCGCGAGGAAGAAAAAACGCGGCGCGAGGAGGAGCGCGCCGAGCAGCAGCGGGTACAGGAGGAGGAGCGCGCGCGCATACGCGAGATGTCGGACTACGTGCGCGAGACGGAACTGATCCGGCGGCGTGCGGAGGAGGCGCGTCAGGCGGCGGCCCGTGAGCGCGAACGGTTGCAGCGCGAGGAGCAGGCGGCGGTCGAGCGCGCCAAAGAGATGCGCTTGGTGGCCGCAAAGGAGACGGCCTCGGACGCGGCGGCGGCTCCCGCCGCCGCACCGGCCATTCCCGACGAGTACCCGCTTCCGCCCATCTCTCTGCTGAATCCTGTTCCGGACGGTGCCGCGGACTATGGCGACATTTCGGCGACCGAGTCGATCCTGGTGGACACGCTGCGCCAGTTCAACGTTCCGGTTGAGGTGATCGGCACCACGCCGGGGCCGGTCGTGACGCAATACGAGTTGCGGCCCGCCCCGAACATCAAGGTTGAGCGCATCGCCAGCCTGACGGCCAATCTTCAGATGGCCCTCGAGGCCACGAGTTTGCGCGTGCAGGCTCCGATCCCCGGAAAAAACGCGGTCGGCGTCGAGATTCCCAACCGGCGCGCGCGGCCGGTGACTCTGCGCGAGGTGGTCGAGGGCGAGGCGTGGCGGCGGAATTCCTGCGAGGTGCCGCTGGCGCTCGGCAAGGACGTGGCCGGCAACGATCTGATTTTCGACCTGACCAAGGCGCCTCACCTGCTGGTGGCCGGCGCCACAGGGTCGGGCAAGAGTGTGTGCCTCAACGCGATCCTGACCGGCTTTATGATGAGCCGCACGCCGGAGCAGCTCCGCCTGATTCTCGTAGACCCCAAGCGTGTCGAGTTCACGTGCTATAACGAGTTGCCTCATCTGCTGGTGCCGGTGATCAACGACCCCAAGAAAGTCGCGTTCGGTTTGCGCTGGGCGATCACGGAGATGGAGAAGCGCTATCGGCTTCTGCAGAAGGCCGGTTGCCGCAACATCGTGGGCTTTAATCACCGCCAGCAGGCGAAGCAGGTCGAGCTGTTCGAGGACGAGGGCTGCGAAACACAAACGCCGGCGGCTCCCGCCGCGGCGGCGGAGGATGTTCCGGCCACGTTGCCGTACATCGTGATCGTCGTGGACGAAGTCGCGGACATCATGGCGGCGGTCGGCAAGGAGGTCGAGCCGGCCATCGCCCGTCTGACGTCCCTCTCGCGCGCAGTCGGCATTCACTTGATTCTGGCCACGCAGCGCCCGTCGGTGGACGTCATCACCGGCACGATCAAGTCCAACATCCCGGGACGTATCGCCTTCAAGGTTTCCCAATCCAACGACAGCCGCACGATTCTCGACAGTCCCGGCGCGGAGGAGCTCATCGGCAAAGGCGACATGTTGTTCCTGAAGGAGGGGTCGCAACTGATGCGCGCGCAGGGCGCGTGGGTGGGCGATGACGAGATCGCGCGCATTGTGTCGTTCGTCAAAGAGCATTGCCGGCCCTGTTACGATCAGACGCTGATCGGGCGATTGGACAAGATCAAGGAGGCTGATCCCGAGGCCGCGATGAACGAGGGGGAGGGAGGCGAGGAGGATGACGGCGAGGCGTCTTCGGAGGGCGAATCCAATTCGGACGACGAGCTGCTCCCGAACGCGCTGGAGGTCATCCGCCTGACGCGGCGCGCGTCGACGACCATGTTGCAGCGCCGGTTGCGCATCGGCTATACTCGGGCCGCCCGCCTGATGGATATTTTGGAGGAGCGTGGCGTGGTGGGGCCGCAGGTCGGTTCCGGAACGCGCGACATTCTGATCGATTTGGACAACGAGATCCCCGCCCACGCTGGTTTGCCGGGCGAGGATGAGGAAAATTCTCCTGCTGAGCCGCCTCGCGAGAGCGATGGCGCGGCGGCATCCGGCAGGCTGTGAGGCAAAGGAAGGATGGTGGCTATGGCACTTGGCGAAACACTCAGAAATGCGCGCGTTCAGAAAGGGCTCTCCCCTTCGGATGTGGCCGAAAGCACGCATATGATGGTGCAGGTCGTCGAGGAGTTGGAGCGCGAGGATTTCCGCCGCATTGCGGCACCGATCTACGGGCGCGGTTTTGTCCGCCTGTATGCGGAGCTGCTTGAACTGGACCCCGAGCCGCTGATTCGCGATTTCATGGATCTGTATTCGGGTTCGCATGCCCCTGCGGTGCGCACCAAACGCGTCGAGCCGCAGAGCATTCCTGCGCCAGCGGTCGAAAAGGCACCGGCGGCGGAGGGCGACGGCGCGCTGTCATCGATTCCCCAACGGCAGGCGGTTCAGCCGCGTCCGCTGGTCCGGCCGCTGACGGTACCGCAGACGGCTCCGGCCGCGCCTTCCCGGGAGAAGGGCGCTGTGCAGCCAGCCGTTCGCGTCGAGGAGGAAAAGAGACCTTCCGCCGCGGCCAAGACCGATGAGCGCCTGCCGGTTGCGCCTTTGAAGCTCGATTCGCTTCCCGAGGAGCCGGGCGTGGTTTCTGGAGAGCCGTTGCGTCCGGAATTGATCGTTGAGCCCGAAGAGGTCTACACGGAGTCTGACGAGCCCGATCTTTTCAAACCTTTGCCTCCGCGCCGCAAGGCGGCGGCCTCGCCCGCCGCCGTCAGGGGCGGTGAAACGACCGGCCGTCGTCCGCTGCAGAAGCCGAAGCATCCCATTTTCAAGATCGGCGGACGCATGAACGATCCGCTGCCGGAATCTCAGGACGAAATGGCGCGCGCGCGCGGCCACGAGCGCGTTCAGAAATTTGTGGACGGGTTCAACCGCCTGATGAACGGCGTTAAGCACAACCTGCCCTCCAAGTTGCGCCTTCCCGCACACATCCCTTGGCCCTCCAAGCAGGTGGCGATTTTCGGAGGGGTCGGCCTTGTCGCGCTGATCTGTATCGGGTTCGGCATCCGCACACTGTTCAAAATGACGGGCTCCAACGTGAAGGAGTCGCCGACGGTTACAATCAAGCGCGTGGCTCCGCCGCCGGACCTCTACATCGATTGACGCGATTTCCCCTCCGCAGAGTCGCCGGTCGGCTTTTGTCCTGTGCGTTTTTGTCAAAAGCCGAGGCTTTTTACGTTCTGCGCCGCTCGTGCGAGGGCGGTATCTTGAGGATGCCGCGGTATTTGGCGATGGTTCGGCGCGCGACGGTGATGCCCTGTTGCCCCAGCATCGCCTCGATCGCCTGATCCGAGAGCGGCTCGGTCGGGTCCTCGGCGTCGACAAGCCTCTTGATCTGATCCTGAACCGACTTGTTCGAGACCGCCGCACCGGTGGCCGTCTTGAGCCCCGGCGTGAAAAAGTACTTCATCTCGAACAGGCCCATGGGCGTACGCATGAACTTGTTGGCGACGGTACGGCTCACGGTTGTTTCGTGCACGCCGACTTTCCTCGCCACCTCCGCCATGGTCATGGGGTGGAGGGCCTCGACGCCATCGGTCAGAAAATCTGTCTGCGCGTCGACAATCTCCTGCGCGATCTTGCGGATCGTCTCCTGACGCTGGTAGATGCTGCGGATCAGAAACGCGCCGGCCCGGATGCGCTCTCGGATGTAGGACTTGGTTTCGTTGGGGACGTTCTTGTCTTCCAGCAATTGGCGGTAATGCTTGCTGATGCGGATGTGCGGCAGCAACTCGTTGTCCACCTTGGCCACGAACCGTCCCTTTTCCCTCATCACAAAAACTTCAGGTTCGACGTATTCGGTGTTTTCGGTTTCGAACGACCGGCCCGGACGGGGGTTCAGGCTTCGGACGAGCGCCTCAACGTGTTCCAACTCCTCGCGCGTGACATCCAGCAGCTTGCAGAGCGCCTTGTCGTCATGGGCGCCGAGTTTGTCGAGATGACGGTCAATCAGCAGCCGCGCCTCGTCCTCCCACGGCGAGTCTTCCACGAGGTCGAGTTGCTGGAGCAGACACTCGCGCAGCGTGCGTGCGCCAACGCCCGGCGGATCGAATCCCTGGATGACCTTCAGAACGTCCAGAACCTCGCGCTCGCTCCTGCCCGAAATCATGATGATGTCGGGCAGACTGCCGGTGAAGTAGCCGTCGTCGCTGATGTTGCCGATAAGCATGACCGCCAGTTCGCGGTCGGCGGGGGAAAGCTCGGCCAGTGTCAGCTGCTCCATCAGATAGTCCTGAAGCGAGACGTGCTGCCGGATGGAGTCGAACATGTACTGCCGCTTCTCCTCCGCATCATCTTGCGCCGGAGCATTTTCCATCCCCTGCATGAAATAGTCGCGCCACTCGTCGTCCTGTTGGAGAATGGCGTCCACATCGGGATTGAAATCCAGTCCCTCGTCAGTCACGTGGTGCTCTTCTGAAGAGGGCTCAACGGTTGAGGCGACCACCTCAGTCGGATCTTTCAGGTCCTCGATCGTGGGGTTGACCGACATTTCCTTCTGGATCGCAGCCCGCAACTCCAGCACCGGCATCTGGAGCATCTCCAGCGACTGCCGCAGTTGGGGTGCCAAGGTCATCACTTGGCGCTGCTGCTGACTTAAACTGATGAATGGGCCTGCCATGCGTCGTCCCGTTCGAATGGACGGTTGCCTTTTTTCTGATAGCATCATCCGTACCATTCGTATGTTGGCATCATAAACCAAGGGGACGGGAACGGCAAGCACCGTTTTTTGTTTTTTGGGCGAGAACCCTTAAAAGGTTTTTTTTAGCCGGAAAATGCAGGTTTTTCCCCTATGGTTTCATGAGGGTCAGGACCTATGGATCCGGCAGGCGACGCTCCCGGCAGGCGGCGGGCGGGGTGCGGGCCTGCCTGCCGTGCATCCTCCGGGTGCCGCCCCGGACGCGATCACTTCAGCATGAACAGCGTACCCGGCGAGGATACTGTCAGCGTGGCGGTGTTTTCAGTCACGCGCACGTTGGCGACGAATCCTTGGGGCACGTTCACGGAGGAGGCTCCCGCAATCAGGGCCGCACGCGAGGCCTCGTCGAGCGAACCGAAGGTGAAGAGCGTGACGCTATACGGTAGCGAGGGTGCCTGGGCATATGCGACCGAACCCGTGACTGTGAGTGAGCCGTCGACTTGTAGTGTTCCGCCGAAACGCCCGCCTTGGAATGCGACCGTGAAGTCGCCGGGAATAGGGGTTGCCCCCGTGAAGGTCTGCGCATGGTCGCCTGCCAAAACGAGCGTGCCGTTCGCGCCGTCGATCACGCCGTCAAAGGCCGCGTCTTCAAACAGGTTGAGGCCGAGCGTCGAACCGGTCGCCAGCGAGACTGTGCCCGTACCGCTCAGCGGACCGACCGTTTCACTTGCGGCCTCGATACGCAGTGTGGCCCCCGCCGCCACATAGGTGCGCGAACCGTCTGGGATCGCGTCCGCGGCCTGAAGGCCTGCCGGGATGTCCAGCGGCCACGTGCCGGCGATGACGTTGCGATCAGATGTGATGGCCTGATTGGTCTGCACGTCGACCGTATACCAGTTGGTCGTGTTGTTGCTGACCTCCAGTTTCCATCCCAGCGGATCGCGGCCGATGCCGTTCGGTCCGGTGTACCAGCGGTAGGCGTCGAACGTGGTCGGCTGGCCCATGTCCACGGTCATCGGGTTGACCATTGCGACGCTGTACCAGCGATTGGTGTCGGTGCCCGGGGTTGGCAGTACATTGTCCACCGACATCTGAGGGGGGAAGTATCGTCCGCCATAATCGTTATATCCGTCGCTCGGTGCAGACGCGACCGTGCCCGCCGGATAGAGGATCGGCGAGCCGTTGCGCATGAGCTGCAGCTCGTCGAGCTGGAAGCCGGTGTTGCCGAAGTCCGCGTTCGTGTAACGCGTGTCCGTGACCGTGAAGCGCAGGTAACGTGCCGTCACGGCCGCAACCTTGAGCGCGGCGTTGTTTGTCTCCGCGTAAAATTCCAAGGGCAGCGGGAAATGAGCGCGTTGCGCCGGGAAGTTCCCGATCAATTGTCCGGTACCCGAAACGAAAGCCGGCGTCGGCACACCCGACTCGCTGTAGAGCGTCGTCCAGTTTGCGCCGTCGTCGCTGCCCGCCACCGTCCAGTCGGTTGGCGTGCGGCCGTAGTCGGCGCTGTTCTTGCCTGACGAGTAGATCCGGTAGCCGTTGAAGGTCATGCCGGTCTTCGTGTCAATCGTCAGCGGGTTCGGAATCACGCTGCTCAGCCAGCGGTCTGTGATCGAACCGTTGATCGCATTGGTGGGATTGTCGTCGCTATTCGTTGTGCGCGTAACTTCCGTAATCGTTCTTCCTGTCGGATAGGCGACAACCACGCCATTGCTCGTGAGCTGGAAATCGGAAATGGCCAGAACAAAACCGCTGTTGGGCACGTTGCCGTTCTGGGTCATCGTCGGGTTGAAGCGGATGTAGCGGAAGTGCCGCATCGGCGTCGGCGCCGCAATCTTCAGGGTGCCGGTCTCGACGCGCGTGTCGCCGCTGTAGGTGCTGCCCGCGTCGGCCAGACTCAGCGTGCCGCTTCCCTGTTTGGTGAGCCCGAACGTCGAGAGGCCGTCGGCGATGGCGCCGCCGAAGAAGGTTTCGCCGGATGCGCCCACGATTACGGCGGCCGGTACGGCCCCGCCGTTGACCGCCGTGACGGAGGCTGCGGCCGAACTCACCCGCAGCGGCGCGTTGCCGCCCAAGCGCAATGTTCCGTTCCCGGAGACGATGCCCGAGAAGCCGGAGAGGTCGTCGACTGCGAGCGACGAGCCGCTGAGAAGATTCAGCGTGCCCGCGCCGGTCAGCGCGGCCGCGGCATCGTTCGGTAACATCACGTTTATCGTGGCGCCGGAAGCGATGTCGGCCACGGTCGAGTCGCCGACGGCGTAGCAGGGTGCCGTTGCGCCGAACGCGCAGTCTCCGCCCAGCGCGCCGCGCGAAGTGGTCACCGTCTGGCCCGTGCGCACGTCGGCGGTGAAGAAGTTTACGCCGTCGGGGCTGATCTCAACGGTCCAGTTCAACGGATCTCCGCCGCTGTTTGTGTTGGAGGTGTACCAGCGGTAACCGTCGCAGAGTTGCGGCGTTTTCGCGTCGACGGTGATCCAGGCGGGGGCGCTGTTTGCCTGCCAGTACGAACGGGAGTTGTTGTCGTACACCATCCACGAGGCGTTTGTGCCCACGGACGAACTCGCGCTGGTACTCGTGCTGGCGGGCCACGAAAGAGGGCGGCCGCGGAGTGTGAGTTGGATTTCGCCGATCGCCGGGGCCGCGCCCGAGCGGGTTGCGCCGGGCGTCATGCGCAGGCAACGGACGCCCGCGCCCAGCGCCAGAACGCCGTTCTGCACGTTCATCGCGTCCGCGCTCTGCGTGCCGTCAGCACCGGCGAATGCGAAGGTGTTCGTGCCGGTTTTCGTCAGGCTCAAGGCGTCACCCGCGAACGAGCCGTAGAACGTGCCGCCCGCGTTGCCCTCGCCGACCGTCAGTGTCGCCGACGCGCCGCCGTTGTTGGTGACCACGCTCGTCAGCGAGGTGCTGGTCAGCGAGCCGACCGATTCGCTGATCCCGTTCAGGTCGAGCGTGCCGCCGGTGAGCGCGACGTTGCCGCCGATGAGGTCGCCGCCGCTGCCGGCCAGGCGCACGACGGCACCGGTGTCCACACCAAGAATATGGCGCACGGCTTGGGTGCCGCTCTTGTTCAGAACGGCCACTCCCCCGGCCACATAGAGGTCGAGCGAGGTGTTCCCGGAAGCGCCGCCCAACGTGAGCGTTCCCGCCCCGGTCTTGGTCAGTGTGCCGCTTGCGATGCCGTCCAATTCCAGTGCCGCGCCCGGCACGTACAGCCCGCCCGAAGTGACGGAAACCGTCCGCGAGAGGGTTAGCGGATTCTCGCTCGCGGATCCCAGGTGTCCGTCCGCGAGCGTGATCGCGTTGGCGCTGTCGCCGAGTTGGCTGTCGTCGCTGACCAGCAGCCGGCCCGCGTTCACCTGAACGCCGCCGACGAAGCTGTTGGCGGCCTCAAGGACCGTGTCGCCGCTGCCGTTCTTGACCAAGGCTCCGGTACCGCTGATCGTGCCGGTATAGGTTACCGTGCCCGCACCGTCGAACCCGACCTGCGCGGACGTGCCGTCGAAGGCCACGTTGTTCGAGGCGGTGAAGGCATAGGAGGGGTCGTCGGAGAGGCGTCCTCCGGAGTCGCGCGTCGCGTCGAACCAGACCGAATTGCCCGTTCCCTGAACGGTTACGGTCTCGCCGCCCGCGCCCAGCGAATCGGAGGCAACGATGCGCACGGAGTGGTTCGTCAGCGTCATGGGACCGGAGCCGAGCAGTCCCGGCGTGCCGACCGCCACGTCTGAACCCGCCGCAATCGACCAAGCGGCGGAGACCGGCAGCGTCTCCAGCCACACGCGGTTTGTGAAGAGAACGCCGTCGGCGACGTTGGCGTCGATGCCGAAGACGGCTGAGCGGTTGGTCGAGCCCATCACGAACGGCCCCGAGCCGCCGGACACGGTCAGCACGGGTACGCCCACGGCGTTGGTCGGCAGCAGCGGGCCGGACCAAACGAACGGGGCGACGGCTTCGGTGCGGTCCAGCGTGCTGTCCTGCGCGAGGAGCAAGGGGCCGGCGAAGCGTTGTCCGGCTGTTTGGATAGGTGTCTTCAACGTGGCGCCGTCCAGCAGAACCGCCGTTTGGCTGATCGCGCCGGCCGACGGGGCTTTGACCGCGCCCTCCGATACCTGGAGAAGTCCGGCCGAAGCCGTGACGTTACTATAGGTCAACGTGCCGGAACCGATCTTGTCGAGCACGACCCGCGTCCGAATCGACCCCGAAAAGTTGGTGTCGACGCCATCCGTGCCCGCGTGCAACACGCCTATACTTGCGGCGCTGTTGCTGATCACGGCGTTGCCGAGCCCGACGATCCGGTTGACGGTCTCGGTCTTGCCGTTCAGATCCAGCAGGCCTTTCCAAGCCCCGTCGATCACCAAGCTGCCCGCGCCCGCGCCATCAGGAATGACCCCGCTGTCACCGAGAATGAGCGTCGCGCTCGGTGCCGTGGAGTAAACGCCCGGACCGGTCGAGCCGACCACCGTGTCGCCGGTGTAATGGTTATTGGTGTTGCTCAACTGCACGTAACCGGTTTGCGTCAGAATGTAAAGGTTGCCGGAACCCGTGATGGGGGACGCCATCACCATCTGGTTGCTGTTGCGGCCGAAGACATAGCCGCCGTTCGTTCCGAGCGTCACACCCCGTGTTTCCGCCAGCGTCACGGTGGCGTCATCGTTGCCGATGCTGGCACTGTCCAGCACGACGGCGTTGGACTGAACCGTTTCGGGGGTCTGTCCGAGATAGCTGTCGGAGGCGATGAGCAGGCGTCCGGCCAACACTTGGACAGGTCCGCTCAGCAGCGGGTTGGCGGCCTGCAACTTCAGCGTGCCGACGCCGGTCTTCTGAAAGCCGTCGCTGCCCGCCAGCGCCATGTTGAAGAAAAGGTTGTTGTTGGCTTCCATCCGCACAACAGCCGGAGCCACAAGCGTGTTTGTTTCTCCCGTGATGACCCAGTCCACGGTTGCGCCATTCGTGTTAAAGGAGAGGACGCTGAGATTGAAGGGGTATCCGCTCGGAACGGTTACCGTGCCTCCGGTGCCGACGAATGAGGCTGCGCCTCCGGTGTCGGGGATCAGGCCGTCCGTCCACATCGCCGTATTTGTCCACACGCCCGACCCGGCCGTCCATACGCCGTCTGCTGCAGCGGCCGAAAAGGCCGCAACCAAAACCACGCCACACACCAGTCTTATGTTTTTCATGTCAGTGTCTCCTGCCGAACCAGGCCCAGACCATACGCAAAATACTCCGCCGACATAGAACGACCCATAGGCGGGGTGCCGCACACACTTGCCCATTTAATAGAGGCCCATTCTACGCGTGCCGACTTGATTCGGCAAGCGCAACGGGAGTATTTTGTTTTTACGGGTGAGCCCAACGGGGGCCCGCCGCAAACTTGCGCAACGGCCTGCGTTTTATCTGCGATAGCCCGATTGCGCGCAGAGACCTTTATGAGCTTCTTACGCATTTGCGTGATTTATATGATGCTCGGACAACTTCCCCTGACGCTGTATGGGGACTTCGGCGGCTTCGATTACGGGCAGATGTTTCTGCTTGGCCCGCAGCGCGATGCCGCGACTGCGGCGCGGACAGGCTTTCTGTGCGCGTCTGTGCCCGATGTCCCCGACGGCACGCCTCGCGCGTTCCCCTCGTCTGCTGATCGCACATGCCCGTCTCATGCCAAGTTCCGTGTGCGCGGTGGTGGGGGGATCGGCAATGGCTTCTCGGATGATTGCGCCGCACGCCAGCGGACACTCGACGCAACCGCATCATGCCTCGCAGGCATTCGCGGCTGCCAGCTCCCAGACGGCGCGTTCGCGCAGGTCGCGCCCGGCGGCAACGCGTCAGCGCCGGTTTGGGTCGCGCCCTATTTCGCCAATTTTGCCGCGCTGGCGCTGTTGGCCGGTCATCGGCATATGCCTCATCCGGAAGACCTCGTGCGTGTCAGCCGCTGGCTCGAGTGGTGTGCGGGGCATCAAGCGTCCGGCGGCTATTGGACCGACTTTGAGGGTACATCCGCATCCTATTCGGACACCGGCAAAGTCGACGCGTGGGACAGTTCGGCCGCTCTTTTCCTGAGTGTTCTCGCCGGTTACCGGCGTGCGGGCGGCGAGGTTCAATCCGCGTGGTTTGATGCCGCGCGGCGCGCGAGTGCCTGTCTGGAAACGCTTACAGACAAAGACGGATTGACTTGGGCCAAACCGGACTACCGCGTCAAATTCCTGATGGACAACATTGAGGTGTGTGTCGGCTGGCGCTCCGCAGCGGAAATCTTTGCGGCGGCCGGAGCTGCGGCCGACGCCGGGCGCGCTCGCTCTCACGCGGATCGGCTCATCTCGTTCTCTTTGCCCGGTTACTGGCAATCCGGGACCGGTCGTTTTTCGCATGCGCGTCTTGCTGACGGCACGCTTGCGCCTGTGGGGGCGAAATCCTATCCGTACGGACTCGCGCAGCTGTATGGCATCGCGTTCGTTCATCCGTACGGTGCCGCATGGTTGTCTGTCAACCGTGCTTATCATCCGAACACCGGAGCGTCCGCCGCATTCGGCCCTGAGTGGTGGCTCGTGGCCGCATCCGTCGTCTCCGAGGACGACGCGCGGCTGTGGCGCCCTCGGGTGTGCGAAGCCGTTGCCGCATTTGACCCCGCGCGCACCTACCTGCACCGCTATGCGCTTTCCGCCCTTGCCCTGCTGGACGGCGCACAGTGGCTCCAATCCAACAACGTTCCGTGAAAAGCAAACCCCGCGTCCTTTTGGCCTGCAACCTCTTTTTGTGGGTGCGATTCAACGTTTTGAATCGCGCTCTTTTTTTTGATATTTCAGTATTGAGCTTGACCCTTTTCACTCGCGTCGTATACCGTATCGACTGATATTTCTTTTGTTTCGCCGACGTGTGTGCTTCTGATAACACGGAGCCTGACATGACAAATCGAAGAAGTTTCCTTTGCGCGATAGTGGCCGTTGCTGCGTGCGTGGCTTATGCGGCGACCACCAACACGTGGGATATCGACATCGGCACGGTCGGAGCCCAAGACGGTTCCGGGATCTGGACTTCTGACGCCTCAAACTCCAACTGGTGGAACAATGCGGGCGCTAACACGAACTGGAGCAACAGCGCTGCGCCCGACCTCACGATCTTCGGCGCGGGCTCCGGGGAGGCGGGCACGGTCATGCTGGGCGAGCCGATCACAGCCGGCCATCTGCGCTTCAACGCCGCAGGCTCCGGCAGTTACACGCTCGATGGCAACGGCAACGCTCTCGGCTTCGGCTTCGATTACCCGCTGTTGTGGGTTTCATCCGGTGTGACCGTCACGAGCCGGGTCAATAGCGCGAGTGATGCCATCCACCTCAATGTTACGGGGGGCGGCACGTTCGTATTCTCGGGAACGAACACCTTTAACTCCGTCGACATGATGGACTCGAGCACGACTTGGTATGGCATCACTGGGGGCGTTGACGGTACCACGATCACGATCCCGTCCGGCGCGGCGTTCAAAACCGTTGGGTACCCGCCTGTTTATCAATACAGCACCTTCGGGATTCGTTTACGCAGAAAGGCCACCTTGAACGTCAGCGGCAATCTCACCACGGCCTACCGATTCGGCGGGCATTCGAGCGAGGATGGGTTCACCATTAATATCAATCCCGGCTCGGTCGTAACGAATACGGGGGACACGCTGCTCGGATGGAATTCCTACGCGACGCTGAACATAAACGGAGGAAGCATGGTGGCTGGGGGCGGGGTTTTTCATCAGGACGGCAGCACCGGCTATCTTAACCTGAACGGGGGAACGCTCGAGACCCCTCATATTTGGATGAGCGCCGCGGCCGGCCAGGCGTTTTATGTCGCTTTCAACGGCGGCACGCTAAAAGCGACATCCGACAGCATTTTGGAGGAGAATTCGGACAAGAGTTGCCTGTCCACGTATCTGGTGCAGAACGGCGGGGCGGTGATCGATTGCAACGGCAAAAACCCCGAAGCGGTTCTGGCGTTTACGAGGAAGGGATCGGGCGGCTTGACCAAGCAGGGTACGGGTACCCTGACCTTCTCCGGAGGCTCCTATACCGGTGCGACGACGGTCACGGCAGGCACTCTGAACCTGAACTTCAACCGGCGCGCCGCCTGGGTCGCGAGAGATGCGGTCAGCGAATTCTATGACCGGACTTCCCGACTCATTCTGAACGGTGGCAATCTGACCGTGACCGGCCGGGCCGCAGTGCCTGCCGTCACGCGAAATTTCCAGGTCGGCGACTCCGTGAAAAATTATTGCGCGCGGTCTGGCAGCACCAACAACCTTGTCGCGGGCATGTCGGTTTCGGGGCTTCATATTCCCACAAACACCTTTGTCACGTATGTCAAAGACTCTTCCAAGGTCGCGCTGAGCAAAGCGGCAACGAATGCGACCGCATCGACGGTGTCGTTGACCTTCGACGGTGTGACGAACACGACATGGCAGATGATCGACACCGTTGAATTGCAGCAGAGCGCGACCATCACCGTAAACGCGAATGGAGGACCGGGCACAGTCCTTACTGTTGGCACGATCACGGGGCCCGGCGGCCTGACCAAGGACGGCGACGGCGTGTTGGCCCTCACCGGCACGAACACATACGGCGGCGCGACCCTGATTAAGAGCGGAACCGTGAAGCTGGCGACGTCAGTGACCGTGACCAACGCTTCGTTCGAAATACACGACCCGCTGACCGAGCATCCTCCGTATGGGTATTTTGATAGTCCGGCCAACGCGTCTTGGACCTTTTCGAGCGCCGGTATCGCGGCGCTGGGCTCTACCTGGGTAAACAGCAACGCCGTTATTGACGGATCCTGCGCCGCTTTCTTACAGGCCAACGCGACGAACGGTGTGGCTTCCACGACTCTCGTTCTGCCCGCCGACGGCCAGTACATCATCTCCTTTATGGCAGGGAAACGCCTAAACATGCCAGCCTGCTCCCTTTCTGTTCAAATCGACGACACCAATCAATTTGCGTTCACCGCCGCTGAGTTGTTCAGTGAGTTGGGAGCCATGTTCACGGGATCAGTCAATCTGTCGGGCGGCACGCATAAACTGACCTTCTGGGCGCCTTGGACAGGCGTTGACACCGCCGTATGGATCGACCGGGTTACCGTCACCACGTTGGCAGGCGGCAGTCTCGCGGGCAACTTGCCGACGGGCACCGAGGTCACCGTAGCGTCGGGTGCCGTGTTAGACCTGGGCGGCAAGATGCAGACCTTAACCGGACTAGGCGGAAACGGGCTGGTCACCAACGGCACGCTGGCCGTCAGCGGCACGATCACCCCGGGCACGAATGGGATCGGCACGCTCACGCTCGCGACCGACACCGTGTTGTCGGGCTCGCTGTCGGTCGACGTGTCGCTCGCGGGATCGAGTGACCGGCTCAGCGTGCAAGGCGCGCTGAACCTTGAAAACGCAACCCTTCAAATTCAAGATGTGAACCAGCTTCAGCCGGGGATATCGTATGTGGTTGCATCGTGTGCGCCGGGCTGTTTGACGGGAACGTTCGTTTCCGCCAATTTCGCCCCCGGAACACACTGGCATGTCGTCTATGACAACGCCAAGGGCGAACTGCGGCTGGAGACTTACCGCGGCACGCTGATCCAGATCAATTGATCGCGGGCGCGTTGCTGTGCGCTTCGCGGTACAGCGAGGGCGAGACGCCGCATGAGATCTTGAATTGCCGTGAGAAGTGGTAAATCGAGTCGTACCCCGTCTGCTCCGCAATCACTCCGACGGGCAGTGTGCTGTCCGCAAGCAGTCGCGCCGCACGTTCCATGCGCGCCGCCAGCTGGTAGCGTTTCGGCGAAAGTCCGGTCGCCCGTTTGAACAGCACGCGCAGGCGGGGGGCGCTCAGCCCCGCCTGACGCGAAGCTGACGCGACGGAGCGGATGTGGCTTGGGTCGGTCACGAGGAACTGCCGCAGCCGCTCAACGACGGCGAAATGTTGGGCTTCGGACGTGTCGCTCTGCCAAAGCGCAAGCACGTGGGCGAAGATGCGGTGCGCGCATGCCGAAAGCTCCTGCTCGACGCCGAATGCCTCGACGCGCGAGAGGTCCAGTAGCTCCTGAAAAAGACGCGAGAGATGCGGCGCAGCCGAAAAAGTCTTGAGAGGTGTGCGCGGTGTGAGTCCCGCCTGCTTGAGCAGCGGCAGCGCGGACTCCGCCTCGACCTCCACCCACTGGTTGCTCCAGCCGGTCTTCTGATCGGGACCGTACGCGTGCCGGACCGACGGGAAGACAACGATGACGGTGTTGCGCGGCACGGTGAGCGTGCCGCTCGGCTGCGAACGGAAGCGGCCCTTCCCATCCGTCACGTGGACGAGGGTGAGCGTCGAAAGCACCCGCCCGCTCTCCCATGAGAACAGGTGGTCCTCCGGATGCGAGCCGCTCGGAAACTTTGCGAAGGGCGCATAGTTGTTGTATCCCAGCGAGCGGATGCGGAACGGCCAACCGTGCAGAGTCGGCGTGTTCGGATAATAGAGCGAATAGAAAGGCGGTTTGGGCATGAGGCCCCCTTCCGGATGGCAATCGAAAATGGTAAACCGGGTGACTTTTATGATATTCCTTTTTGCGTGTCAATAGCCGATACTATCGGGGTTGGGGTAAAGCGCGTCGAGCGTCTGTGGAACAACAAGGGGGAGAAAATCGCATGAGCATTCGTTCCGGAGTGGGGGCGGTCTGCATCGGGGTGGCCGTTGCGACAGTCGGTTTCGGCGGGGAACAGGCGAAGCCGCTGGTCGGCGCGATCCGCTGGGACGCGTGGTACGGCGCGTTGCCGGAAAACGCGAGCCTGCCCGATCCCACCCGCTACTTGGGTTACGATGTGTCGCGCGCACGGGCGCCGAGCCGCGATCCGGGCCAAGAGGCGCAGCGCTCGCTCGCCGCCGCGCCGTGGCGCTATCGCTGGCCGTTCTTCACGGAGCTGGACGTGAACGGCACCGCCAAGGCGTTCAACGAGAACCGAAGGGACGTGCTCGAAAAGGAGATCGATTACGCTGCCCAGGGCGGTCTGGACTACTGGGCGTTCGATCTCTACCCGGAAGATTGTCCGCTGAGCTACACGTTGAAGACGTTCCTGACCTGCAGGAACCGCGACAAGATTCGCTTCTGCCTGTTCCTCGTGATGGGGTCGGCGTATGGCCGCTTCGCGGACGACGAGGCTTTTCGCGCGTATGCGGCCCGGATGATTGAGCAGCCGAACTATCTGAAGGTCGAAGGCAACCGTCCGGTCATCTACATGGGTTTCCTGAACGATGGAATCGTCGCGAAGCTCTTGGACGGCCGGTGGCCGCGCTTCTGCGGCGAACTGGCGCGGCACGGCCTCGGCAAACCGTATCTCGTGATCTGTCGTGGCGATCCCGCGAGCGCCAAGCGCTACGCTGAACAGTTGGGCGGCGACGCGTTGAGCGATTACAACTATTGTCGCGGGCTCACCCAAGAAGGACTGCCGTTCACTGAACTCGCCGCGGCAGCCGAAT
>Ga0183095_11021_pt1 | contig 16389 bp, 16 predicted proteins | sample BioMet4_FD_130346 | JGI IMG/M metagenome (GOLD analysis project Ga0183095, IMG submission 130346) | Microbial communities from bioreactor (seeded with sewage sludge) at LBNL, California, USA - Biofuel metagenome 4 (v2) (version 3) | ecosystem: Engineered > Bioreactor > Anaerobic > Unclassified ...
CCGCCGCAGGCTGCCCGCCTCCCAGGCGCTGCCGAGCCGCTCGAGCTTGCCGATCAGCTGGATCGATTTGCGTTCCGTCAGGAAGCGGCTGGACTGGACGGCGTCCACGAGCAGCTTCAGCTCCGGCAGCTCGAAATCCCTGGAGGCGAGAAAATAGCCGCCGTTTTTGCCCTTTCTCAGCACGAGATCCATGCCGTAGTCCCGCAGGAGCGCCACGTCGTCGTAGATGCTCTTGCGCTCGGCGGGGATGCCGAGCGACGCGAGATGCGAGAGGATCGCGGCCATCGGGGCCGGATGGTTTTCGTCGGTCTGCTGCGTGAAATAATCCCGCAGCGCGAGCAGCTTGAGCTTTTGCCGGTCGGATTTTGCCATGAAACCCACCTCCGGAATCATTGTAGCATTTTATGGAGAAAAAGCAAAGCGGCGGAAAAGAAATGTGGAATATCGGCGGGCCGTATGGTATCATAGACAAAAAGAGAGCGGTGAATTTATGCTTTTTGCGGGATGTCATCTCTCCTCCGCCGGCGGGTACCTCGCGATGGGCCGGACGGCGCTGGAGATCGGCGCGAACACGTTCCAGTTCTTCACGCGCAATCCGCGCGGCGGGCGGGCGAAGGCCCCCGATCCGGCGGACGCGGCGGCGCTCTGCGCGCTGATGCGGGATAACGGCTTCGGCTCCGTCGTGGCGCACGCGCCGTACACGATCAATCCCTGCTCCGCCGACGAGCGCGTCAGGACATTCGCCCTGGAGACGATGGCCGACGACCTAGACCGGCTCGGGCAGGTGCCGGGCAGCTTTTACAACTTCCATCCCGGCAGCCACGTCGGGCAGGGGACGGAGGCAGGCATCGCCCTGATCGCCTCGGCGCTCGGGCGGGTGATGACGCCGGAGCGGCAAACCGTCGTCCTGCTCGAGACGATGTCCGGCAAGGGCAGCGAGATCGGCGGCCGCTTCGAGGAGCTGCGCGAGATTCTCGACCGCGCTGACATGGGCGGGCGTCTGGGCGTGTGCCTGGACACCTGCCACGTCTCCGACGCGGGATACGACATAATAGGCGACCTGGACGGCATGCTGACCGAGTTCGACCGCGTCATCGGCCTCGGGAGGCTCCGCGCGCTGCACGTAAACGACAGCAAAAACCCGCCCGGCAGCCATAAGGACCGCCACGCCTGCCTCGGCGAGGGCACGCTCGGGCTGGATACGTTCCGCCGCGTCGTCAGGCACCCGGCTCTGCGGGGCCTGCCGATGCTGCTCGAGACGCCCAACGAGCTGCCGGGCTACGCGCGCGAGATCGCGCTCCTGCGCGGCTTCGCGGACAACGCGTAAGCCGGGAGTTCTTGACGGAGCGCGGCATCTGTGGTACGTTAAAAGAAATTATCGTGAGAGGGAAGACATCATATGCACGAAAAACGGGAATTTCCGCGCGGCTCGCTGACCATTTTGAGCATCGCCTGCGTCTGCATCGCCTGTATTCTGTTTTTCACCAATCTCGGCGTCTTTTCCAGCGCAGTTTCGGCGTTTCTGCACATCGCCGCGTCTCTGATCTACGGCTTTGTATTCGCCTTCCTGCTCAACCCGTTCGTCAAATTCATCGACAAGCTGCTCGTCCCGGCGCTGCTCCGCCACGGCCGCAGGGAGCGCGGCGCGCGCCGGTTCAGCCGCGTGGTCGGCATCCTGTTCGCGTTCGCCATCGCGTTCGCGCTGGTCTACGGCTTCATCGCGATGGTCGTGCCGCAGATCGTCGCAAGCGTCACCGGCATCGTCAACAATATGCCGATGTACTATAAAAGCGTTGAAAACTGGGTGCTGAACATTCTCGAGGACAATCCCGACATCAAGTCCTATGCCGACAACGTCATGCAAAAGGGCTACGATTACCTCGAGAACTGGGTCAACAACAACCTGCTAGCCGACGTGCAGAAGCTCGTCGTCACGGTGACGACCTCGGTTTTCTCGGTGGTGCGCGAGATCGTGTGCATGGTCATCGGCATCATCGTCTCGGTGTACGTGCTGCTTTCCAAGGATAAATTCCTCGCGCAGACCAAGAAGATCATCGCCGCCGTCTGGAAGCCCGCGCGCGCCGACCACATCATGGACCTCGGCCGCCGCTGCAACCGCATCTTCAACGGCTTCATCATCGGCAAGCTGCTCGATTCGCTCATCATCGGCATCCTCTGCTACATCGGAAACCTGATCCTGCGCCTGCCCTACGCCGTGCTGGTCGCCACGATCGTCGGCGTCACGAACGTCATCCCGTATTTCGGGCCGATCATCGGCGCCGTGCCGAGCGCGCTGCTGATCCTGCTCGTCGATCCGCTCAAGGCGTTCTATTTCATCATCTTCGTCTTTGTTCTCCAGCAGTTCGACGGCAACGTGCTCGGTCCGAGAATCCTCAGCGACAACGTCGGCATTTCCGGCTTCTGGGTGCTCGTCTCCATCACGATCGGCAGCGGCCTGTTCGGCTTCTGGGGAATGATCCTGGGCGTGCCGGTCTTTGCCGTCATCTACATGCTCGTCAGCGACGCCGTCTCGCGCGGCGTCCGGAAAAAGGGCTTTTCCGACCGCACCGGGGACTACTTCGGCATCCGCACCGTCGAGGAGCTGCCTCCGCTGGAGGAGCCGAAAAAAGAGGAGCCCGTCGCTGCCGCCGCCGTCTCCGGCGCCCCGCAGCCGGGTGAAAAGAAGGAATAATCGTGTCTGTCATTCGCGTTTCGCTCCCCGGACGGAGCTATGAAATCAAGATCGGGGGCGGCCTCCTCTCCCAAACGGGGCCGGAGGCCGCGAGGGTGCTCCGGGGCAGAAAGATCGCCGTTGTGACCGACTCGAACGTCGCGCCGCTCCTCGGCGGGACCGTGCTGGAGAGCCTGCGCGGCGCCGGCTTCGACGCCGCGCTGCTGACCGTCCCCGCCGGGGAGAAGAGCAAAAGTCCCGCGATGCTCGCGCGGCTCTGGGAGCAGATGGCCTCGTTCGGCCTGACGCGCGCGGACGCCGTGGCCGCTCTGGGCGGCGGCGTCGTCGGCGACCTCGCGGGCTTCGCTGCGGCGACGCTGCTGCGCGGCGTGGACCTTATCCAGCTGCCCACCACGCTGCTCGCGCAGGTGGACTCGTCCATCGGCGGCAAGGTCGCGGTCGATCTGGACGCCGGGAAGAACCTCGCCGGCTGCTTCTATCAGCCGAAGCTCGTGCTGATGGACACCGGCGCGCTCGCCTCGCTGCCCGACCGCACGTTTTCCGACGGAATGGCCGAGGTCGTCAAATACGGCTGCATCTTCGACGAGCCGTTTTTCCGCCGGCTGCTCGCCTGCGGCTCGCGCGCGGGCGTCATGGCGGAGATCGAATCCGTGGACGCCGTCTGCTGCGACTGGAAGCGCAAAACGGTCGAGCGCGACGAGCGCGACACCGGCGAGCGGATGCTGCTCAATTTCGGCCACACCTTCGGCCACGTCTACGAAAAATATTACCGCTACGAGACCTATACGCACGGCGAGGCCGTCGCGGCCGGGATGATCTCGGCGGCGCGCCTGGGCGAGCGCCTGGGCGTGACGGAGCCCGGCACGGCCGCGCGGATCGGGGAGATCCTGCGCGTTTTCGGGCTTCCGACCGAGATCGACGCCCCGCGCGAGGCGCTTGAGGAGACCATGCGGATCGACAAAAAGACGCTCGGCGGCGAGATCCGCTTCATTTTCCTGCGTCGGATCGGCGAGGCCGAGGCCGTTTCAATCCCGCTCGCGGAGCTTTTTGAACAATTGTGAGGAATTTGTCATGGATATGGAAATCACGCCGCGCCTCCTGCGCGGCGAGGTGACGCCGCCGCCGTCGAAGTCTCAGGCGCACCGGCTGCTCATCGCGGCCTCGCTGACCGACGGCGAGAGCGAGATCGCCGGACTCTCCCTGTCGCAGGACGTTCTGGCGACCATGCGCTGTATGGAGGCGCTCGGCGCCCGGTTCGCGCGGGAGGACGACAGGCTTCTCGTCCGGGGCGTTTTTCACGGCGGCGCCCGTCCCGAATTCCCAGAGCCGCCCCGCCTCGACTGCGGGGAGTCCGGCTCCACGCTGCGGTTTCTCATCCCGGTCGCGCTGGCGGTCGCCGGAGGCGGCGTCTTTACCGGCCGCGGGCGGCTGATGGAGCGGCCGATGCAGCCGTATGAGGCGCTGTTCGCGGAGAAGGGCGTCTCCTTTGTCCAAAAGGACGGGACGATCACGGTGAAGGGTACGCTGTATCCCGGCGAATACCGCCTGCCGGGGAACGTCTCGAGCCAGTTTTTCACGGGGCTGCTGTTCGCGCTGCCGATGCTGGACGGCGTGTCCCGCGTCGCGAGCACGACGCGCCTCGAGTCCTCGGGCTATCTCGACATGACGATCGACGCGCTGAACACGGCCGGCGTCGGCGTCGCCGCCTGCCGCCGCCCCTCGGACGGAGGCGAGAGCTTCGCGGTCTTCGGCCCGGCCGAGTACCGCGCGTTCCGCCGCCGCGTCGAGGCGGACTGGTCGCAGGCCGCGTTTTTCCTGGCGTCGAAGGGCCTCGGAGGCGGCGTGTCTCTCTCCGGCATGAACCCGGACTCCTGCCAGGGCGACGCCGTCGTCGCGGACTGGGCCGGGGAGCTCGAAGGGCCCGACGATCTTGAGATCGACGTGTCCGACACGCCCGACCTCGTCCCGCCGCTCGCGGCCTGGGCCGCGCTGCGGACGGGCCGCGTCACGCGCCTGACCGGCGCGGAGCGCCTGCGCCTGAAGGAGAGCGACCGGCTGGAGGCCGTCGCCTGCGAACTGGGAAAACTCGGCGCGGACGTCGCGCAGGGGAGCGGCAGCCTGACGATCCGCGGCGTCGACACGCTGCGCGGCGGCACGGCGGACAGCCGGAACGACCACCGCATCGCGATGATGCTCGCGGTCGCGGCCACGCGCGCGGACGGGCCGGTGACGATCCGCGGCGCGGAGTGCGTCGCCAAATCCTACCCCGATTTCTGGGACGTCTACCGTTCGCTCGGCGGGGTGATTCGGGAGGTCTCGGCATGAAATATATGATTTTCGGCGAGTCGCACGGCCCGGCGATCGGCGTGACGCTCGACGGCGTCCCGTCGGGGCTGGAGCTGGACTTCGACCTGATCCGCGCCGAGATGGCGCGCCGCGCGCCGAAGGCGGACGGCCTCTCCACGGCCCGCAGGGAAACGGACGAAGTCAGGATCCTGTCCGGCGTGTTCGAGGGCAGGACGACCGGCACGCCGCTCTGCGCGGTCATTGAAAACGCCGACCAGCATTCGCAGGACTATGCGCGCGGACTGCCCCGGCCCGGCCACGCGGACTATACGGGCTTCGTCCGCTACGGCGGCTGCGCCGACTACCGCGGCGGCGGGCATTTTTCCGGCCGCCTGACCGCGCCGCTCGTGTTCGCGGGCGCGGTGGCGAAGCAGCTTCTCGCGGCGCGCGGCGTATTCGTCGGCGCGCACATCCTCTCCGTCGGCGGACTGTGGGACGAAAAATTCCCGCCGCTGGACGCGGAGGACGGCAGAAAACTGTTCCGGGAGATCGCCGCGAAGGAATTTCCCGTGATATCCGACGCGGCTGGGGACAGGATGCGCGAGCTCATCCTCCGCGTCCGGAGCGAGCGCGACTCGGTCGGCGGCAGCATCGAATGCTGCGCGGTCGGCGTCGAGCCTGGCTTCGGCGCGCCGGATTTCGGGCAGAACGTCGAGGGCATCCTTTCGCAGTACCTGTTCGCCGTCCCGGCCGTCAAGGCCGTGGCCTTCGGCGAGGGCTTCGGCTTCGCGTCGATGCGGGGCAGCGAGGCGAACGACCCGATCGTCTCCGAAAACGGAAAAATCCGCACGGAGACCAACCATACGGGCGGCGTCAACGGCGGCATCACGAACGGAATGCCGATCGTTTTCACCGCCGCGCTGCGTCCGACGCCCTCCATCGCGCGTCCGCAGCGCACGGTGCGCCTACCGGGCGGCGAGGCGGCGCCGCTCGAAATCCACGGCCGCCACGATCCCTGCATCGTCCACCGCGCCGTACCGGTCGTGGAGGCCGCCTGCGCGCTGGGCGTCTGCGAGATCATCGGAATCTGAGGTGTGTGAAATGAAGGATATGGAAACGCTGCGCGGCGAGATCGACGGGATCGACCGGCAGCTCGTGTCGCTCTACGAGCAGCGCATGGACGTCTGCCGCGAGGTGGGCGCGTGGAAGCGGGAGCACGGCGCGCCGGTGCTGGACGCCGGGCGCGAGAAGCGGCTTCTGGAGGATCGCGCGGCGATGCTGCGCGACCCGTCGCTCGGCGGCGGCGTGCGCGGGATGTTCGAGGCCGTCATGCGCGAGAGCCGCGCGCTCCAGTCGGAGCAGGCCGAGCCCTCCGACCCCGACAAGCGCGAGGTCCTGCGCACCCTGCGCGAGATGGCCGCGAGCGCCCCGGCAAAGACGGACGGCCGCGTGCTCTACCAGGGGCAGCCCGGCGCGTACGGCGAGGAGGCCGCGATCGGCTATTTCGGCGCGGACTGCGACCGCACGAACCTCAAGACCTGGGACGGCGTGTTCCGCGGCGTCCGCGACGGCTTCGGGGACTACGGCGTCGTGCCGGTCGAAAACAGCTCCACCGGCTCGATCCGCGACACCTACGATCTGCTCAGCAAGTTCGGATGCAGCATCGTGGGCGAATACGTCGTGCGCGTGGAGCAGTGCCTGATGGCCGGCCCCGGCGCGAATATGCGCACGATCACCGACGTCTATTCGCACGAGCAGGGCTTCCTGCAGTGCCGCGCGTTTCTGGAGAATTATCCAAAATGGAGCCAGCACGTCATGGCGAACACCGCGCTCTCGGCCCGTTTCGTCGCGGAGTCGGCCGCGCCCGCCTTCGCGGCCATCGCCAGCCGCCGCGCCGCCGAGCTGTACGGGCTTCAGATCCTGCAGACCCGCATCAACGACAATCCGCATAATTATACAAGATTTCTGATTGTCGCGGCGCAGCCGCACGTGGCGGACGACGCCGACAAGATCAGCATCCAGTTCACCGTCCCGCACACCGAGGGCAGCCTCTGCCGCGTACTCGAGGCCTTCGCGCGCGGCGGACGGAACCTGATGAAGCTGGAGTCGCGCCCGATCCCGGAAAAGAGCTGGGAATACCGCTTTTTCGCCGACTTCTCCGGCAATCTCCGCGAGGAGAGCATGGAGCCGATGTTCCGCGCGCTGCTCGAGGAGACGGTGTCCCTGCGCATCCTCGGAAACTACCGGGCGGCGGAGGCATGAAAAACATCGTCCTGACCGGCATGATGGGCAGCGGCAAAACCACCTGCGGCCGGCTGCTCGCCGCCGCGCTCGGGCGGAAATTTCTCGACACCGACGACGAGATCGTCCGGCGCGACGGCCGTCGCATCCCCGAGATCTTCGCGGAGAGCGGCGAGACCTTTTTCCGCGAGCTCGAGTCCGCAGCCGCCCGCGATCTGGCGGCGGAGCGGGGCGCCGTGCTCGCCACGGGCGGCGGCATGGTGCTGCGGCGGGAGAACATGGACGCGCTGAAAAAAACCGGCTTCGTCGTCTTTCTCGACCGTCCGCCGGACGTGATCTATGATACGACGGCCCTTTCCGGGCGGCCGCTGGCCGCGGGAGGACGGGAGGCGTTTCTCGCCACGTTCGCGGCGAGGGAGCCCTTCTACCGGGAGAGCGCCGACTATATCTGCCGCGTCGCGGGCAGCGCCGCGGACGCGGCGGCGGAAATTCTGAAGTTTATTTACGGAACGGAGGGAATCCTATGATCAAGCTCCTTGTCATCAACGGCCCGAACCTCAACCTGCTCGGCGTTCGGGAACCCGGCATCTACGGCAGCACCGGCTACGACGCGCTCTGCGAAATGGTGAGAAAGCGCGCCGAGAAGAAGGGCGCGGAGGCCACCTTCTTCCAGTCCAACCACGAGGGCGGCATCATCGACGAGATCCACGCGGCTAACGGCGTCTACGACGGCATCATCATCAATCCGGGCGCCTACACGCACTACAGCTACGCGATCCTCGACGCGCTCAAGGCCGTGAACGTGCCGGCCGTCGAGGTGCATATTTCCAACATTCACCGCCGCGAGGAGTTCCGCGACCGTTCGGTCACGGCCGCGGGCTGCGTGGGTCAGATCTGCGGCCTCGGCCTGTACGGCTATCTGGCCGCCGTGGACTATTTTTCGGAGACGCATCATGAAATGCCAAAGCCTGTCAGTGATCGGTGACCCGATCGCGCACAGCCTCTCGCCGCTGCTCCACAACACGATGGCCGCCGAGCTGGGCCTGCCGTACCGCTACGGCGCGGAGCGCGTGGCGGCGGACGAACTGCCCGCGTGGCTCGCGCGCGTGCGCGCGGAGGATATCGCGGGCTTCAACGCCACGATGCCCCACAAGCTGCGCCTCGTGCCGCTGATGGATCGCATGACCGGCCCGGCGAGATACTACGGCGCGGTCAACACCGTCCGCAACGACGGCGGCGTCCTGACCGGCCACAACACCGACGGCGACGGCTTCGGCCTCATGCTCGCCTCGCTGGGCCTTACGTTCCACAACGCCCGCGTGACGGTGCTGGGCGCGGGCGGAGCGGCGGAGGCGATCGTCGGCCGGGCCGCGCAGGACGGCGCGGCGAGCGTCCGCGTGCTCAACCGGACCGCCGCGCGGGCAGAGACGCTGCGCGCCTTCGCGCCGGAGCGGATCGAGGCCCTGCCGCTCGCGGAGGACCGCGTGCCGTCCGACACGGAAATTCTCATCAACACGATCCCCAACGGGAACAACCTCGACTGGTCGTTCGTCGAAGGGCTGTCGAAAAACTGCGCGGTTTTCGACATTCTCTACGCGCCGCCCGTGACCGAGCTGCTGCGCCGGGCCGGCGCGAGGGGAATGGCCGCGTATAACGGACTGGGCATGCTGATCTGGCAGGCGATGCTCGCGTTTTCCTTTTTCACCGGCGAAGCGTTCGACCGGGAAACGATGGCAAAAACGCTTTTTCTCGCGGTAAACAGAAACACTTCAGTTTGAAAGAAGGTTTTCGCATGAACGGCAAACGTCTTTATCTCTCCAGAACCGACAAGAAGATCTGCGGCGTATGCGGCGGTATCGCCGAGTATTTCGGCATCGATCCGACGATCATCCGCCTGATCTGGGGCATCGCGGCCTTCGCCTACGGCGTCGGCATCGTCGCCTATTTCGTCGCGGCTCTCGTGATCCCCAAAAATCCCGACTGAGCGGTCGGCGGGCAGCGGACGCTGCCCGCCGTCTTTCTTGCATTTTCTGCCGCTGTATGATACGATACCATACAGAGCAGAAGGAGAGTCTTTATGGGAGCATTTACAACGCTGCTGAGCAGGCTCGGGGCCTTTTTCACCGGCCTCGGCGTCTCGTTCGCGGCCTTTCTCAATACGCTGCAGTTCGCCCGCGTCTACGGCGCGGTGCTTCGCTTCGCGTTCCCCGTTCTGGCCGTCATCATCGTCGGCCGCTGCGCGAACTCGCTGCTGAAGTTCAAGAAGGAGCCGGAGATCTGGGCCTGGCTGGCGCTGCCCTCGGGCGACCGGCTGCCTGTCATCCACTGGGAGAACATCATCGGCCGCGCGAAGAACAGCGACCTGATGGTCGAATATCCGACGATCTCCCGCTCCCATGCCGTTTTGACCCGCTACGACGACGGGAGCTGGACGATCAGCGACGTCGGCTCGAAGGGCGGCGTCGAGGTCAACGGACAGAAAACACAGATCTGCGCGCTGCACTACGGGGACACCTTCACGCTCGGCGGGGTGGACTTCAACCTCATCCCGGTCACGAAGGAGCAGGAGACGCTCCAGGCCGCCGAACGCACGCACGCGGGCCGCGAAATCCGCCCGGGCATGACGCTCTTTTACCTGACGATCTTCCAGGTGCTCGCGGCGCTGCAGCTCATGTTCAACGTCGATCCGAAAAGCGTGACGATGACCGGCACGGCCTTCCTCGCGCTCATCGCGATGGAATGGCTCCTGTTCTGGTCGATGAAGGCCATCCGCCGCACCGGCTACGAGGTGGAGACGATCGCCTTCTTCCTGACCACGATCGGCCTCGCGGTCGTCGCGTCGTCCGCGCCGAAGGAGCTGGAGAAGCAGCTTTTCTGCATTCTGATCGGCATTTTCGTCTTTCTGTTCATCGGCTGGTCGCTGCGCGACCTCGCGCGCGCCAAGAAAATCCGCTATCTCGCCACCGCCGCCGGCGTGCTGCTGCTGGCGGTCAATCTGGTTTTCGGCACCGAGCAGTACGGCGCGCGCAACTGGATCTATATCGGCGGGATGTCCTTCCAGCCGTCCGAGCTCGTAAAGCTCTGCTTCATCTTCGCCGGCGCCTCCACGATGGACCGCCTGGTCACGAAGCGGAACCTGTTCCTGTTCATCCTGTATTCCGGCTTTATCTGCGGCTGTCTGGCCCTGATGAATGATTTCGGAACCGCGCTGATCTTCTTCGTGGCCTTCCTCGTGATCGCCTATCTCCGCTCGGGCGACTTCGCCACGCTCTCGCTGATCTGCGCGGGCACCGGCTTCGCGGGCGTGATGGCGCTGCGCTTCCGCCCGTACATCAAGAAGCGCTTCGCGGCCTGGGGCCACGTCTGGCGCGACGCGCTCGGCGCCGGCTACCAGCAGACGCGCGCGATGATGTGCATTGCCTCCGGCGGCCTGCTCGGCATGGGCGTGGGCTGCGGCTGGCTCAAATACGTGGCCGCCGCCGACACGGACCTGGTCTTTGCCTTCGTTTCGGAGGAGTGGGGGCTGATCGTGGCGGTCATCATGGTGCTCTGCATCCTCTGCCTGAGCGTGTTCGTCGTCCGCTCGGCCAACATGGGCCGGAGCGCGTTCTATACGATCGGCGCCTGCGCCGCTGTCAGCATCCTGATGACGCAGACGCTGCTCAACGTATTCGGCACGGTCGATTTTCTGCCGCTGACCGGCGTGACGTTCCCGTTCGTCTCGAACGGCGGCTCGAGCATGATCTCCGCCTGGGGCCTGCTGGCCTTCGTCAAGGCCTGCGATACGCGGCAGAACGCCAGCTTCGCCATCCGCCTTCCGTCCAGAAAGGAGGCGGAGGAGGAGTGAAAAAAGTAGCGAACCGTTCCATCGCCGCGCTCATCCTTGCGGGTATCCTGCTGCTGGGCCTGGCGCTGTTCGTCGCGGAGTTCCTCGTCAAGGGCGACGACTGGGTCACGTTCTCCGGCAGCCCGCACGTCTATTCCGGCGGGAACCTCAACTCCGGCGTCATCACGGACCGGGACGGCGTCGTGCTGCTCGACAGCACGGACGGCCGCAAATACGCCAAGGACGCCGCCGTCCGCAAGGCGACGCTGCATCTGCTGGGCGACCGGGAGGGCTATATCGCCGCGCCCGTGCTCAAGGAGTACGCCGACTCGCTCGTCGGCTACGATTTCCTGACCGGCGTCTACAGCCTCACGGGCAAGACGAGCACGGCGAAGCTGACGATCAGCAGCAAGGTGGAGACCACCGCGCTCGCGGCGCTCAAGGGACGCTCGGGCACCGTGGGCGTCTACAACTACAAGACGGGCGAGATCCTCTGCGCGGTGTCCTCGCCGACCTACGACCCGGACGACGTGCCCGACATCAAAAACGACACCTCCGGCGCCTATGAAGGAGTTTATGTAAACCGCTTTTTCGGCGCGACGTTCACGCCCGGCTCCATCTTCAAGCTGGTCACGTCGGCGGCGGCGCTCGAGACGATCAAGGACGTGGAGAAGCAGACGTTCGACTGCACGGGCTCGTGCGACGTGGAGGGCGATACGATCGTCTGCAGCGGCACGCACGGCAAGGTGAACCTCAAGTCCGCGCTCGCGCACTCGTGCAACGTCGCGTTCGGCAAGCTCTCGCTGGAGCTGGGGCCTGACGTGCTCACGCGGTATGTGAAGAAGCTCGGCCTGACGGACAGCCTTGTCGTCGACGGCATCCACACGATGGCCGGCCATTACGATCTCACAAAGGCGCCGGACATCGACGTGGCCTGGTCCGGCATCGGGCAGTACACCGACCTTGTCAATCCCTGCGCCTACATGCGCTTCATGGGCGTGATCGCGGGCGGGGGCAAGGCAGCCGAGCCCTATCTGATGGCCCAGGTCAGGAGCAAGAAGCTGACCTCCGGCTACCGGGCCGCCACGCGCTATACCGACCAGCTCCTGCAGGCCGACACCTGCGAAAAGCTCGCCGAAATGATGCACAACAACGTCGAAACGGTCTACGGCGCGGGGAAGTTCCCCGATCTTTACGTCTGCGCGAAATCCGGCACCGCAGAGGTCGGCGGCGAGGAGATGCCGCACGCGACCTTCGCGGGCTTTATCCGCGACGACAAGTACCCGCTGGCGTTCATCGTCGTCGCCGAGAACTCCGGCTCCGGCAGCGCCGTCTGCGCCTCGATCGCGGGCGCCGTGCTCAAGGAATGCGTCGCGGTCATGGACAAGGAATCCTGAAAGAAATTTCTTTTCAGTAGGAGGAATTATCATGAGAACCATTCAGGCGAAACCCATCACAGCAGAGGCGTTTGCCAAATACGGCGCCTTCGCGAGCGTGCTCGAGCCGAGCGGCGTCGACCTGGGCGGCTTCTACCGCGACCAGGTGCTGCAGCCCACGTCCGGCCGCATGCCGTCCGCGTTCTCTCCGCTGGTCGTGCCGAAGCCCGAGAAAATGATCGTCACCACCGTCGAGTATCACAACTACACCTCCGAGATCGTCCTTCCGATGGACGACGACGCCGTCATCCACGTCGCGCCCGCCTCGAAGGAGCCCGTCCCGGAGCAGACCGAGGCGTTTATCGTGCCGAAGGGCACCGTCGTCCGGCTGAACGTCGGCGTCTGGCACCTGGCCGCCATGCCCGTCCACGCGGACGCGCTGCACGTGCTGATCGTCCTGCCCGAGCGCACCTACGCCAACGACTGCACCGTCGTCCAGTACGACCGCAAGCAGCAGTTCGAGATCACGCTGTAAGAAAGATCCGGCGGTTCGTTTGAACCGCCGGATTTTTTATGCTCTTTCAGCTTTTCAGGATGCGTCTGGCGCAGGCATAGTGGCTGTAGTAGTAGCCGGAGGTGATCGAGTCCACCGTGACGCCGCGCTTGGAGTTGGCCGCGTGGACGATCTTGCCGTCGCCGATGTAGATGCCGACGTGCGTGATGTAGTCGCCGGAGGAGTAGGTGTGCGAGAAGCAGATCAGATCGCCGGGCTGGAGATTCGCGTAGGACACGGCGACGCCGTTGGAGGCCTGATCGTCCGCGATGCGGTTGATCGAGTAGCCGAAATGCTTGTAGACGTACTGCGTGAAGCCGGAGCAGTCGAAGCTGTTCGGCCCGGTCGCGCCGTAGACGTAGCTCTTGCCGACGAAGCTCAGCGCGTACTGCACGAGGTTGGCCGCGCCCGTGGAGGTGGCTTCGGCCTTTGCCTTCTGGGTCAGCTTCGCGACGTCCTCGGCCGTGAGCCAGGTGGTGTTCATGTATTCGTCGGCGTTTTTGTAGCAGCGGAGGAACATGACGATCGCCTCCTGGCGGGTCGCGTTTTCCTTCGGGGCCAGAACGGTCTGCTTTTTGCTGTTCACGGTGCCGGTGACGATCTTGAGCCCGACCATCTCCTGCGCGGCGTTTTCCGCCCAGTAGGAGACGTCGCCGCGGTCCGGGAAGGACGCGAGGTAATCCGTCGTGAGATGGAGCGGCATGCCGATGCAGCGGTTGAGGTTGGACATGATGACGAAAAACTCCTGCCGCGTGAGGAACTGGTCGGGCAGGAACGTCCCGTCGTCGTAGCCCTTGACGATGCCGATTTCGTAGGCCGCGCAGATCACGCTGTCGCTGGTGTCGGTGAAATAGTCGGTGCGGTTCGGGTTCGGGGTGTTGCCGGTCAGCTCCTGATAGGCCGACGTGGCGATGGCGCACATCTCGCCGCGCGTGATGTTGCCCTTCATATCGGCGTTCTTCAGCGAGGCGGGCAGGAGACCGAGCAGGTCTGCCTCCTTGAGATAGGGCGCTGCCCAGTCGCTCGCGTTTTTATAGGCGAAAGCGGGCGCGGCCAGCGCGAGCAGGCAGGCGAGGAGCAGAAGAAGCGCCGCGAGGCGGCGCAGAGACGATTTCATGGAAGCAGTTCCTCCTCAAGCGTGATGCCGACCGGACAGTGATCGGAGCCGAGCACCTCGCTGTAGATCGGCGCGGCGGCGACGGCGTCCCGGATGCGGTCGGACACCAGAAAATAGTCGATGCGCCAGCCGGCGTTCGTGTCCCGCGCGTGGAAGCGGTAGCTCCACCAGGAGTAGGCGCCGGTCAGGCCGGGATTGCGGTAGCGGAACGTGTCGGTGAAGCCGGCGGCGAGCAGGTCGGAAAACTTGCCGCGCTCCTCGTCCGAGAAGCCCGCGCTGCCGCGGTTCGGGCCGGGGTTCTTGAGGTCGATCTCCTCGTGGGCGACGTTGAGGTCGCCGCAGGCGACGACGGGCTTTCGCCCGTCGAGCGAGCGGAGGTGCTCCCGGAACGCGTCGTCCCAGCGCATCCGATGGTCGATGCGCCGCAGGCCGTCCTGCGAGTTGGGCGTATAGCAGTTGACGAGGTAAAATTTCGGAAATTCCAGCGTGATGAGCCTGCCCTCGCCGTCCAGCTCCGGGTCTCCGACGCCGCAGGACGCGGAGAGAGGCTCCATCCGCGAGAAAACGGCCGTGCCGGAATAACCCTTTTTCTCGGCGTAGCTCCAGAACTGGCGGTAGCCCTCGGGCGAAAAATCGTGCTGGCCGGCCTGGAGCTTCGTCTCCTGCAAGCAGAAGCAGTCCGCTCCGAGGAGGGCGAACACGTCCGCGAAGCCCTTGAGCATGCAGGCGCGCAGTCCGTTGACGTTCCAAGATACAAAACGCATGGGCGCATATCCTCCGTCTGACGCTTTTCTGTATATTCTACCAACTTTCGGCCTGATTCGCAACTCAAAAGCAAAAATAAACGGCTCGGTTGTAAAACCGGACCTGCCGTGCTATAATGATCGGCATGAAAATAAAAGTGTTTTTTTCCGTTCTGTGCTGCAAGCTCTGCCGCTTCGCCATCCGGCTGCTCGGCAGGGGAGGCACGGATTTTCCGGGGCGCGTGGCGCTGAAGCTTTGCCCCGGACTGCTCGGAACTCTGGCGGAGGGCGTGACGACGATCATCGTCACGGGAACCAACGGCAAGACCACGACTTCCCGCATGGTGGAGCAGGCCCTGACCGACTCTGGAATCTCCTTCTTTGCCAACAAGTCCGGCGCGAATCTGCTCAGCGGCGTGACCGCGGAGTTCGCCATGCACTCGTCGCTCGGCGGCAAGTGCCGGTATCCCTATGCCCTGATCGAATCGGACGAGGCCGCGTTCAAGGCGATCAGCCAGTACGTGCGCGCCCGCGCGGTGATCGTGACGAACGTGTTCCGCGACCAGCTCGACCGCTACGGCGAGGTCACGCACACGCTGGAAAACCTGAAAATCGGCATTTCCCACTGTCCCGACGCCGTGATCTGCCTCAACGCGGACGATTCGCTGACGCGCTCGATCGCCGACGGAATCGAGAATCCCATCGTCTTTTACGGCGTGGACACGCCGATCTACCGCGACCGCGTGGCCGAGGTGTCGGACGCGCCGTACTGCATCCGCTGCAAGCACGAGTACGTCTACGACTACGTGACCTACGGCCACCTGGGCGGCTACCGCTGCCCCGCGTGCGGCTACGCCCGGCCCAAGCCGGACGTGTCCGTGACGAAGGTGATTTCCACCGACGCCGAGCGCTCGCACGTCGTTATCGCGGCGGACGGGAAGGAATTCGACACGATCGTCAATCTGCCCGGCGGCTACAACATCTACAACGCCTGCTCGGCCATGGCCTGCGGCAAGGCGCTCGGGCTCGACCCGGCGGTCGTCTCCCGGTCGCTGTCGGAATTCTCCTGCGGCTTCGGACGCATGGAAAAGTTTGAGATCAACGGCGTCGGCCTGCGCATGATCCTGATAAAAAATCCCGCCGGCTGCAACCAGGTGCTCAATTTCCTGACCAACGGCACCGAGCCGTGCGCGTTCGCGGTCTGTCTCAACGACCGCGCGCAGGACGGCAGGGACGTCAGCTGGATCTGGGACGTGGACTTCGAGAAGGTCGCCGCGATGGGGGACAGGCTCACGTCGCTCTTCGTCTCGGGCGTCCGGGCGGACGACATGGCCCTCCGTTTTAAGTACGCGGGCGTTCCGGAGGAGAAGCTGCATGTCGTCCGGGACTACGGCAGGCTCGTCGAGGCGTGCATCGCGCAGGACAAGCCCGTCTATATCATGCCGACCTACACGGCCATGCTCGGTCTTCGCGAAAAGATCAGCAAGACCTACGGCTTCAAGGATTTCTGGGAATAGGGGTGGGGAATATGGAACTGAAAATCTGTCATCTCTAC
>Ga0183095_10240_pt2 | contig 16386 bp, 12 predicted proteins | sample BioMet4_FD_130346 | JGI IMG/M metagenome (GOLD analysis project Ga0183095, IMG submission 130346) | Microbial communities from bioreactor (seeded with sewage sludge) at LBNL, California, USA - Biofuel metagenome 4 (v2) (version 3) | ecosystem: Engineered > Bioreactor > Anaerobic > Unclassified ...
GAAATGCGGGAATTAGGAGAAAAGTTAAATAAAGATGGTTATACAACTATGGGAATTCTCTTGCCGGGTCATGGAACAAAACCGGAAGATATTATAGGCGTTACCTGGGAAGACTGGTATGCAGCAGTAGAAGCTGCTTTTCATAAACTCAGTGAGAGCTGCACAGAAATATCGGTTATGGGAATGTCTATGGGAGCTTTGCTGACGTTGTTGGCAGGCAGCAGATTACCTGTAAAACGCATAGTACTCATGTCCACACCAATCTATCTTTTCGATTGGCGGATACCTTTTATGTGGATTTTGAAATATTTTATGAACTCTACCAAAAAACGTGCTCGCATTATAGACGCTGAAGAGCGTTTTAATGTTTCCTACGATTGCCTACCGGTAGCAGGCGTAGAGCAAGTATTGGAGCTTATGAAATACTGTATAGACAGCGTAATTTCGTCTGTAAGGGTTCCTTGCCTTATTATGCAGTCCGAAATAGAACATACTGTACGCCCAATTAGCGCTAAATTTATTTATGAAAATATTTCTTCAAAAATTAAAAAACTGGTTTGGTTTGAACATTCTAAACATGTCCTTACCCTTTATGAGGAGAGGGACAAGGTTTATGAAACTATAAAAGCATTTTTAAAGGAGTAATGATATGGTTCCTAAGGAAGAATATACATGGTGTTTTGCCTGTGGTAAAGAAAATCCTATTGGCTTAAAATTGCAGTTTGCAGTCGATGAAAACAGCTGTACTACAACTTTTACTCCTAAAAGGGAACATCAAAGTTACGACGGACGGATGCATGGTGGTTTAATTAGCACGTTGCTAGATGAAACTATGGGTAATTATATCCATTTGTATGAAAAGAAAGTAGCTTATACTGCTAAGATGGAAGTGCGTTTCCGCCAGCCGGTGCTTATTGGTGAAAAAGTCCAAGTAGTAGCGACAGTAAAAAAACGCAAGGGTCGTTTAATTGAAATGGCCGGACAAATTATTAAAAAAGATGGTAGTATCGCCGCTGAGGCTGATGCTAAGATGATGTATGAAGGTGAATAATGAATTTAAATGATGTAAAAACAAGCATAATGGAATTTATGCAAAAACAGACCTATGCTCCGTTGGACGCAGAGGCGCTAATCGTAAACATTCCAATTCCGGGCGAAATGCTCAAGGAATTTTGGCAAGGTCTACAAGAACTGGAAACTAATGGTAATATAGTGAAAACTCATTTTAATACCTATGGTTTGCCGGAAAAAATGGGTTTGGTTGTTGGACGTTTCCAATTAACCTCCAAGGGTTTTGGCTTTGTCATTCCTGATAACAAAGGCGAAAAACCGGATGTTTTTGTGCCGCCTAATTCCTTAAATGGAGCAATGAACAATGACCGAGTTATGGCCAGAGTGGCAATGGGCCGAGGCGGATTAAAGCCTGAGGGTGAAATTATCAGGATAATTATACATGCTAATGCCCGCATAGTAGGGACTTTTGTGCCTAGCGGAGACTTTGGCTTTGTTGTGCCTGATGATAAAAGAATTGGTCAGGATATTTATATTGCGTCTAAAAACTTTAATGGAGTTAAAGTAAACCAGAAGGTTGTTGCAGAAATTGTTACTTGGCCGGAAGGTCGTCGCAGTGCTGAAGGCAAAATAGTAGAAATACTTGGTACCGTTGGTGATGTTGGACTGGAAATAATTTCTATTATCAAGCAAAACGACCTGCCATTAGAGTTTCCTAAAGCAGTGCTGGAGGCAGCTAATAAAGTGCCAAAAGAAATTAAAGCTGCTGATCTCAAAGGTCGTAGAGATAAACGCAAATTTCCTATTGTTACCGTAGATGGTGAAGATGCCAAAGATTTAGATGACGCTGTCTATGTAGAAAGGCAGGGAAATGATTTTTTACTTGGTGTTTATATTGCCGATGTGAGTAATTATGTTCATGAAGACTCAATAATTGACAAAGAGGCCAGTGAACGAGGAACAAGTGTTTATTTGGTTGACAGAGTACTTCCCATGTTACCGGAAAAATTATCTAATGGCATTTGCAGCTTAAACGCCGGTGAAGATCGCTTGACCATGTCTTGTGAAATGCTTGTCGATGGTAAGACCGGTATAGTGAAATCCTATGAAATTTTTCCGGCTGTTATTAGGGTATTACATAGGTTAACTTATACTATTGTGCGTGAAATTGTCGCTGATGATAATGCGGAAATGAAAGAAAAATATGCCGATATCGTGCCTATGCTCAAAGACATGGAAAAGCTCTGCAAAGTATTGCGGGCTAAACGTGTTGCTAGGGGAGCTATTGATTTTGATTTGCCGGAACAAAAAGTAATATTGGATGATCAAAAGAAACCGGTAGAGATAGTGCAAAGGGTAAGAAGCATTGCAGAATCTATTATCGAAGAATTTATGTTGGCAGCAAATGAAACTGTTGCTGAACATATGACTAAACAAAAATGGCCGTTTGTCTATCGTGTCCACGATATACCTAACGAAGGCAAAATGACTGATTTGGCAAAATTGCTTCACAATTTTGCTATTAATTTACCAATTAGCGCAGATGAAGACATTAAACCACTGGCAGTCCAACAGGCTTTGCTGCAAATGGCAGGGCGTCCGGAAGAAAAATTAGTCAATACCGTAGCATTGCGTAGCTTAAAGCAGGCAGTATACCAGACTGATAATATTGGTCACTTTGGCTTAGCAGCCGAGTATTACACGCACTTTACGTCGCCTATACGTCGTTATCCGGATCTTATTGTTCACCGTTTATTACGGGCGTGGATGCAAAATCCTGTACTTAAGGAAAAACAATTAGAAACACTAGTGCCAAAACTAGATGAGATTGCCCAACATTCTTCTATTCGGGAACGTGCAGCTGCGGAAGCAGAGCGTGCTACAGTCGACTTGAAGAAGGCTGAATATATGGTGGGCTTAATCGGGGAAGAGTTCGAAGGGACTATTTCAGGCGTTACAGCTTTTGGCATGTTTGTTGAATTAGAAAATGGCGTGGAAGGATTAGTACACATCTCAAGTCTTACAGATGATTACTATGAGTTTGTAGAAGAACAATATTATCTAATTGGCGAGCATTTGAAAAAGGTATATCGTTTGGGTGATAAAGTTAAAATTGAAGTCTTGCAAGTTAGCATTGCTGACAGAGCCGTAGATTTTATTTTGGCTGGGGCAACTGTTGCAGCTAGGACTCATTTAAAAGCACAAATTGATTACCGCCGTGAAAATGTAGAAAGTAAACGTAAGGGTGGAGCATATTTTAGTACAGAAAAGAAACCTGGCAAAGCTGTAGGCAAAGGAAAGCACAAAAAAGAAAACAGAAGAGACAGCAGAAAAGGAAAGAGCAAAAAAGGGCGGTAATATACTTGAAACAGCAAGCTATAAAAATTGTTGCAGAAAATAGAAAAGCGCGCCATGACTATACAATCTTCGAGACTTATGAAACAGGAATTGCACTTAAGGGGACCGAGGTAAAATCTTTACGTGCCGGTAAGGCAAATCTTAAAGATGCGTATGCGGCTATAACAAAAACCGCAGAAGTCTATCTATATAACTTACATATAAGTCCGTATGATCATGGCAATCAGTTTAATCATGAACCTTTGCGTGATAGACGCTTGCTCATGCATGCCAGTGAGATTAGGAAGCTCATTGGCAAAGTTAAGGAAAAAGGCTATACCTTGGTTCCGTTAAAAATGTATTTTACTCACGGCTTGGTTAAGGTTGAACTGGCTTTAGCAACGGGTAAAAAATTGTATGATAAAAGGCGCGATATGGCTACTAAAGATGCCAGACGTGAAGTTGAACGCGCATTACGGGAAAGGAATAAATAAGGATAATGAGACGAAGAAAACCCAGTTTTGTAAAACGCAATATGATTTCTATTATAATTCTTATTGTAGCAGTTCTTATTAGCCTTGTTGGATGCAGTATTATGTCAGGGCAAGGAAAAAATTCGAAGGCAGATGAACCTAAAAAAGGCATTACTGCCAAGGACGTTGTGGAAGCTCCGGTTAAAGCAGTTCCTAAGCCAAAAGCACCTGCAGTTACCAAACCTATAACTACTCCTGAAAAGGGACACGATTATTCTATTCTTATTGATAAAGGGAGATTCACTCTTTATGTAATGGATGGCGGCAAGGAAATTAATCACTTTGGCGTTGCCCTTGGCCTAAACCCAGGGCAAAAACATAAAGCAGGGGATATGACTACTCCTACCGGTGATTTTACCGTAGAAGAAATTGATGATGCCTCTTACTGGAAACATGATTTTGGAGATGGCAAAGGAGAAATAGAAGGAGCTTACGGACCTTATTTTATCTCTTTAATTACCGGCTGGGATGGCATTGGTATTCATGGCACTCATGATCCGGCATCTATTGGTCACAGGGTTTCTGAAGGCTGCGTACGATTAAATAATAAAGATCTACTCGTAGTTAAACAATTTGTCAAACCCGGTACTAAAGTTAGAATCCAAGAATGATTGATAAATTTTCCTATTTATGTTAGAATTCTTACAGTAGCTTAGCTACTCTACAAACGGGGATGTACTGGTTTCGACGGGGGTAGGTGTGGCACAATAAGCGGGCCGGGATTCCATCAACCCCGATAAACGGTGGAAAACTGCTATAAACGCAGACGATTCTTACGCTCTAGCAGCTTAATGCTAGCGCTCCTCCTCGCTACTCCTGCGGGTGGGGAATGAGCGACACTAGCGGGATACTCATAGGCCAATTCTCGGAGGCCTTTTGGGGAAACTCATCGAGATAGCAACTAAGTAGCCTTGTCGTTAGGCGACAAAGAAGCGAAATCCAAATCAACGACTACGCTCGTAGAAAGTTGTGTTTCATTGCTTTCGGACAGGGGTTCGACTCCCCTCATCTCCACCAACCAAAACCGGAATTTTAAAATTAAAATTAATAGAAAAAGCTATGGTTCCTATGCCTTTGTGGCTATGGATTCATAGCTTTTTTAGTTTGCATTTTTTAAATAATAATTTGACAATCTAATTTAGCGGGTGTATAATACAAGCACATAAAACATAAGCGCATAAAACATGCTCTTATAAATAAATGGGGGCTTTTATTATGATTATTGCACACAGGAAAATTGAAAGGGAATTGCGAACAGGTTTTTCACTAAAGTATAAGCGTTTTTCTAGTTTTATTGATTCAGGTGTTTTATGGGATAACGTAGTTACTACCGTTAATAATCCTCGTCTAATGGAAAATATTAAATTTTGCAATGATGTTATGAAAATACCTCCAGTCAAGCCTTTTCTGTTAGCAAACAAATTAGAAAATTATCCCATGACTAAAGAAGATAACCAGGCAGTTGGCGCTATATTCGGGTTTATATTTAAAGATATATTTGGATATAAAAATCAAGAAAGTATGTCGTGCAGAATTAATACAATTAAAACTGCAAGCCGTTTTTTTGATGAACCTATTGATAATAAAATAGAATTTGAGGAGGTATAGCGTATGTTGTTTTCAGTAGATAGCGGCAAGTATGTGGAAAAAATGCCACACAAATCAGCATTTGACTCTTGGATGAAAAAATTAAGTGAGGACGACTATGAAAAAATCGTTTCTGCATTAGAAGAAAAGTTTGATGAAAATGAGGTGAATACTTCTAGTTGGATTCCTGGAAGTAAGTGGGAGGGGACAGTATATGAACCAATTTATCATGCATGCGCAGATAATAAAGAAGAAGCAGGAAAGTTTTTCGGATTAATTCTATTTGATTTATTAATGAAGAGGACAGATGTTTGGGGATTTGGAAAATATGAAAATCATGGAGTTACTATCAAGGGAACAACTTATTTCATATTGTCGAACCCTCCTGAAAAAAGATAAAGGTGAAATTTTGACATATAGCCATGATTCTAGCATTTTGGTACTAGAATCATGGCTATATGTTTTTGGAAAATTGCTTACCGTAATTACTATGATTTCAGACATATATTATTTCAAGACAACTATAATAAATGCGCGTTTTTTAACAGGATAAATATTTTGAATGGCGAATTGTATATCAGTACGTTAACGCTAACTAACAATGTGCTATAATCTAACTAATAATATTCTTTGTAGCTGGAAAGGTGAAAAAATGTTAATCGCGTATGATAACAAACTTCACATGGAAGTAAGAGCAGATAAAATTTCAAAAAATACAAATCATGAGCATTATAGATACACATGTTTATATTGTTCTCAACTAGTGCATTTAGCTGCTGGTACTAAAATGGTAGCACATTTTAGACATTACTCAGGAAATAATCATAAAGATTGTGAAAGCTATATAGGAAGCATTACAAGTACAGAATTAAAAAAAGCAGTGCTTTTAGCTAGTGGAAATAAAAAAATTCGAACCCGGATAGAATTTTATGCTGAACGGAAAGAGTTTTTGGTAACAATAGTTTTTCCTGAAGAAAAAATTGACGAGTATGAAAAAAAGAATTTAGAATTAAAGATTACTTTTTCAACACAAAAGGGACAAAACAAATCATTGCCGATTAACAAAAGCAATTTTAATGTTAATGCGGCGACACCAATATATGTTGGCAAAAGTTGCAATGATTTTCAAATTGAAATAGATGGGTTTTTAGAGAAGATACAAATAGTCGAACCATGGACAATAAATTTCTTTAGGGTTTTAACGGGCGAGTCAATAGAGATATACGCAAGAAAAGAAACAGATAATATATTATATACAAATACCAAATATTATATTTTTACAGAAAGATTATCTGATATAAAATCATTTGGGAGTAATGATGCTGGTTTTTATAGAGGACCAATTGAAGAACTTAGTGCCTTTGATAGAACATTATATTTTGCAGAAATAAAATTTATTAAAAAGGAATATAACCTGGAACAGAAATTATGGGGTTTTCAGTGGATTTTAAAGGCAAAAGAAGAAGCCGTTATATTATGGCCACCAATGAAGTTAGTTAACAATAATTTTATTACTCCACAAAAAGAAGTTTATCTAGATACGTCTTTTAAAATTGAAGCACAAAGCAATACTAATACGGATGAAAAGAGAATAGTTAATGCACAAAATTTCACAAAAATACTTGTTGAAAAAACTGGAATAAAAATTGTAAAAGATAATATCGATTTAACTATTTCTTATTCCGAAAACAGCACGAATTGTCAAGAAGCTCAATGCACTAATAAAGAAACAAGAAAAGTTGATCTTGAACCGAATGGAGACTATTTTTTGCAAATAGGAAAGAAAATTGAAAAGGTAATTAGGAAATCAGTGTATTTGTTGGAAAATAGCACACTTATTAGATATAAGAATACATATCCAATATCGATATATACGTTATCAAGGGCGAAGAAGAAAACTGGTCAACAAATTTTGGAAGAAAGCTTAAAATATTATCGAAGAAACACAACGTTTAACGAAAAACTCGTAAACAATCTAATACTATCTGTTTTGGCTAAAAGTTATTTAAATGAGTGCAGGCAAAAAGGTAAGATAAATATTTACGTTTTAAAACTTATTAGGGAGGGTATTATATAATGAAATATTATTTTTTGTTAGACGAAAATGATATAAAAAAAATATGTAATACTGTTCCTTATACCGAGTTGCAAAAAGGATTTAAACGCTATGTAAAAGATTTTTCGAAAATATGCAAGGGATATAGACCGCAGGGATTACCAGAGGAAAAAGGACGGCGCTTATTACCAGACAATAAGAATTCTTCGCTAACGATGAAAATGATGGAATTTATAGCTGGTTTATTAGTGAAGCAAATTGATGAATACGTTGAGAAAGGAAGAACCCAAAATTTTGACATAGATAAATGTTATATTATAGCCTTTTCCAAATGTGTCATTCCGGAATTTGTAGATATATATTTTAAATTAAAAGGTAAGAAAGTAAGTAAAGAGTATGCTGGAGCAATTGTAGCCGGAGCTAAAATATTACTAAAATATAGGAAGAAAATAGCAAGCAATATTTCTGATAAAAACACAATATTGCTAGAAACTGAGCGAAAAAAGGCATATGAAAAGTTTAAAGAGAAAGAGCGAGAAATAAAAGAAAAAAATAATATTATTACAGAATTGAATAACCAAGTCAGTGACTTAATTGTAAAACAAGAAGAAATGAATGATATAAAAATTAAATTGAGTGAAGCAGGGCATTACGTAGAAAAGCTCAAAGAAAAAAACAATAATTTAAAAGAAAAAATAAAAGAGTTGGACCAGGCACAAAAAAAGCATAAGGAAGAAGCAGAAAAATTAGGTAGAGAAAAAGCCATGCTTGCAGCGGAAAATAAAATTGGCAAAGATAATGTTGATGCTCTAAATTCAGAACTGTTCATTTATAAAGAAAAAGAACGCAGAATAAATGAAGTGATCTTTACTGGTGAAGAAAAAGTTATTATGCCACGAGATATCGAGGAATTTAACGAAGGCTTCAGGGTTAATCTAGAAAGTTTAAACCTGAATCAAAGTAATGATAGTATTGAATTGCTAATCAGTTATATGGATGAAATATTGTTTTGCGGGAAACCAATTATAGTGAATGGTATTGTTGGTAATACATTAGCTGGATGTGTAGCCAATTCTATATTTGGTCGTAAAGAAGTTTGTAGATTAACATATTCTCCTGAACTTACAAGTGAAGATATACGCAGTGTTGTAAGAGGAGAGGATAAAATTATTGTTTTAGACAATTTTTTAGGGAATTATGATGAGCTGCAATTGTTATCAATGATTTCTGGAATAAAAAACAAAATATTCTTTTTGACATTGTCTTACGATAAAACAATAAGGTATCTTCCAGAGGAGATATTGGTATATTGCAATTATTTAAATGCAAATAATATGGAAGGCATACTGCAAGGAAATAGGACAACGGAAGAACCATTTAATATAGAAGTACAGGAAAATGAATTAGAATCAATAGTCGTAAATAAAAAGATGCTAAACTATTGTACAGATATTATGAAAGAGCTTGAATTTAAAAATATAAATGTTAAAATTTTTTCGGCTAAAATGAAGGATGAAACAGTTCTTACCACGAGTCTTTTGTTTTCATTATTACCATATAACCTTTTCTTTGATGAGATGTCACCATTTAATAAATCCGATCATTTATGGAAATTTGTTGCAAATAGCAGGTATAAAAATATATTCTTAAGGTGGTTTGGTGATGTTAAAAACAATCGCTGATTCTTTATCAATAGAATCATGCCAGAGGGAAACAAGGGAATCATATATATACAGAGTTTGCTATTCTGCTTTAGGGTTGTGGTTATTGAAATTAGCAGAAAGCGAAAATGATGAACAAATTGGTATAAATAAAATTTTACAAACTATCAAAATTGCCGAGCTATTCAATGCGTATAAGAAAAGCGTAGGTCTGGATGAAAGCTTTTTTGCTGACAAAGGTAAAGATATAGCAACATTTATTCGTAACGTATATGAAGAGACGGGGTATCTTTTTTCAGATAACAGAAACTATTCTTTTCTTGCAAATTATGGAAGGACGATACAAGTTGGAGACACATATTTGTATTTTGGAATACCAGAAAAGTTTGTGGAAATGAATGGATTGGGAGTGTATTCTTCGTGTAAGTATGCCGAGTCAAATTACTTTAAAACCTTTACAAGAGATCAACTTACTCCAACTGAATTTCTTGATGAACAATACAATTTAGAAAATTTTGAAATTAAAAATTCGAACGATGTCAATACATCTGACTATGAATTCTTTAATCCTTTGTTATCGTCACCACCATCACAATCGTGGAATCATTCTATCAAAACGGAGTATACAGTAGCTAGAATATTATCTTTGGGAGTGTTTTATAAAGTTGTACATAAAAATAATGAGTTTTGGTTCTCATCGTTAAATATAAATGATGATAAGGCAAAACTTTATTCGTACGAGTTAAGAAGGCTTTATTGCGAGCTAAAAAAATATTATAATAATCCAGCAAAAATGTGGATTAATAAAATAGATGATAATTACTCGGAAATTAGACTCTCTGCGAGTTTGCCGAACAGGGAGTATTACTTTTTGCTTTTGACAACTTGGCCTAAAGAGAATATTTCTGATAGGCGTAAATTTATAGCAAGAAATGACAAAATAAAAGTGATTAAGGAAGTTCTAAGTAATATTGGAGTAAGTGCCGAATAAAGGGGGATTATATATGCCAGACAAAAATAGCGTTCATGATTATTATTTAGCTATTAGAGAAAGATTGACCAATTATATAAAATCTGGGTATTTGTCCAATAGCGAAACTCTTTTAGAATATGCCAATGACTTGTTGTATGCTAAAAGTGAAGAAACTAATATTGCTAAAGAACCATATATTGAAACAGCTGCTTCTTACAAAAAGGTTCCCAATGGAATAAATAACTTGCGGAATGTGGATGAAAACGTTAAAAGTTCTTTGATTAAATTGGTTGAAGCAAAATTGGGTATCTATTCTACCCCATTTCAACATCAGATAGAGGCATTAGAAAACTATGCACAAGGAAGAGATTTGCTTGTATCAACCGGAACAGGCTCAGGTAAAACAGAATGCTTTTTATGGCCGATTATTTATAAAGCTTTTGAAGAGGCGATAAACAGAGAAGATAGCTTTGAACAAAATGCAGTTCGCACACTTATAATTTACCCAATGAATGCACTGGTTTCCGACCAAATAGCAAGATTTCGTAAAATTATAGGAGATAAAAATGGAAATTTTAAAAAAATATTTATTCATGACACGCAGGCACATAGAATTCCACATTTCGGAATGTATACGGGAAGAACGCCTTATCCAGGACCAAAAAACAACCGACAAGATGAAAATATAGCGACAAGTTATAGTAAAAGATATATTGTCGAAGAAAGTGGAAGCGAAGAAGAGAAAGAAAGTCAGCGCAAACGCATAAGTGGCTTCAAACAAATAAATAAATACCCGGCGCGTGATGGCAATGATGGGGTAGAGGTGTTTATAAATAATCTCTTAGAGCATAAACATATACTCTCTCCTTACGATGCGGAGGCCATTACAAGATTTGAAATGCAAGACTGTCCGCCGGATATTCTGATAACGAACTATTCGATGCTTGAATATATGCTCATGCGCAAAAGAGAAAAAAACATATGGGATAGTACAAAAAAATGGTTAAAAGAGTCTAAGGACAACAAACTTTTAGTTGTTCTTGATGAAGCACATATGTATAGAGGATCTGCTGGAGGAGAAATAGCCTATTTGCTAGATAGACTGTTTGATAGATTAAATGTTGGCTTAGACAAGATACAATTTATATTAACAACAGCGAGCATGCCCAATAACGAACAAGCGAGAGAACAATTTTTCAAGGATTTAACAGGTAAGGCAAACCCAGTGTTTTTACAAGGGGTAAAGGAGGAGATAAGCGAAACCAATCTTATTTCTGCAAAAGCTGAGAAATTAATTTCCATTGGAATAAATCAAGTAACTGGAGAAGAGCTAACCAATAGGATCAGAAAATTTGCTAAAGTCATATATAATATAGATTTGCCTCAAACTATAAGCCTCAATGACTCTCAAGCCTGGCTGTTTGATAATTTACCAAAGTATAAGGCGTTTATTGACTTGTACAAAATGTGCCGTGACGGGGCAAAATCTTATAGCGAAATCAAGAGAACCATTTTCCCTAATTGTGATAACGGGGACAAGGCATTAGACGCACTATTGGTGATTTCTTCTTTAGCGGAAAAAGACGGCAATATACTATTCCCTGTAAGGTTGCATATATTTGTTAGAGGATTGCAAGGTCTTTATGCGTGCACAAATCCAAACTGTTCTAAAGCAAAACATTCAGAAAGGGATAATATTTTTTTAGGCAATATCACCTCAATACCAAGAGATACTTGTTCTTGTGGAGGTAAAATTTATGAAATTGTAAATCATGTAAAATGCGGTGCACTTTTTCTCAAGGTTTATGTTAGGAAAGAGGGTGTTGCAGAATTTTGGTATGTTTTTCCAAGAAAAGGAATTACTGGCACGGAGAATGAGCTAAAAGAAATGCTTCTATTTGTTGAGCCTGAAAATTACGTGATGGAAGGTCAGTCAAAATATAAAAGAGGTGAACTTGACCCGTTTACAGGCACACTTTATAGAACAAGACAAAATAATGACAAATTTTTAAAGGTTTTATATACAGATGAGTTTGATGTTAATACTGATAGCTATACATTTAAATCATGCCCTAAATGCAGGAAACCTATGCGGTTAAAGAAACCAACTGATTTTGCCACAAAAGGAAATATACCATTTTATAATTTAACAAAAGTACAATTTGAACTCCAACCACCAAGGTCTAGTTTGATAAACGAAGGGAAAAAAGTTCTTCTTTTTTCTGATTCACGGCAAAATGCAGCGAAATTGGCGTTGGATTTATCTAAATCGTCAGATGCGGATGCTTTTAGACAAGCAATTTTATTAGCAAGTATTAGACTGAAAAATTTAGATATGAACTATTTGTATACCGCTTTTATAGATGTATGCGTCGATGAAAATTTAACTTTCTTTTCCGGAGAGAGTAAACGAGTATTTTTAGAGCACAAAAAAACATTTAAGCAAAAGAGTAAAAGAGGCAAAAACTATCAGTTCATAAACAGTTATTTTAATAACATCCCAAGTGAGTATTATGAACAACTGCTCACGTTTTTTACAGAGAGTCCAATCTCCTTTTCTGATATAGGCATAGGTTACTTGGAACCAACACAACAACAATTAGATGATTTGTGTGATACTTTAGAAGATGAGTCTAACATGCATGTTGACAGGGAAAGACTAAGAAAAACCATAGTGCTATTGTTTTTGGACGTAATGGATGCTAGTGCTGCATTAGGTTCTAATATATCAAATGATGTTAGAAAAAAACTGCCAGGAAGAAGTAAAAACCTGGATTTTGGTGTCGCAAACAATTTTAATAATTCTATTGACAAGGAATTTTTAATTAAAGCTCATTGCTATTTAAAAGTAACAGAATCAGAAATGAAAACTATCATTGAAAATATAAAAACTAATTTTTTTGAAATTGGCCCCAATACCGAAAATTATTTCATAAAATTTTCAGCAGTTGATATTTGTGTAACGGATAAAGATTTTGTTTGGTATCGTTGCAACAAGTGCGGGAGGATATCACCATTTAAATTAGGAGATTATTGTGGTTCATGTTTTAAATCCAATTTGGTTCACAAAATAGAACCAAAAGAACTATCTCGCTATGAATTTTGGCGTCGACCAATAATGAATGTTTTAGAAAACAAGTCAAGTATACATAGAATAGACACAGAAGAGCATACTGCGCAGTTATCACATAAGGACGCAACTAGTGATATTACAAGCGAAACAGAAGACTTTGAAATACGATTTCAAGATATTGATGTAGGGGAAAAAGGCGAAAAGTCTATAGATGTGTTGAGTTGTACTACCACTATGGAAGTTGGCATAGATATTGGCTCTTTAACAGCAGTAGGCTTGCGCAACATTCCTCCAATGCGAGAGAATTATCAGCAAAGGGCAGGTAGAGCCGGTAGAAAAAATGCAGGTATTTCAACAATAGTTACATATGCTTTTGGTGGGGTACATGATAACTATTATTTTCAACATCCAGAAAAGATGATTTCGGGTGAACCCCGCGAACCTTGGATTGACAAAGATAATCCAAAAATAAAACAACGTCATGAAAACATGAAAGCGTTGAATAGCTTTATGTCAACTGATATTATGCATGATTATGATAGTATAAGTTTAGTTGGTATAGTAGATTTCTGCGAAAAGTATGGTGGTGGCTTTGAGAAACATCTCGATGAAATAAAATCGTTAGGTACAAAAACTGAATTTGAAAAACTAAAAGTTAAAGTATTATCTGGCAGCAATAGAAATCAATATTTTAATGGCGATGAACAGGAATCAGCTTTTGATATGTTTTATTCAGAGGGATTCATACCATCGTATTCTTTTCCTAAAGATGTTGTTAACTTTTATGTTGAGAAACGCGACGGGAAAGTGAAAGAAGCACCTAGTAGGGATATTTCTGTTGCTATAAGTGAATATGCTCCAGGAAGATTTGTAACTATCAACAAAAAAATATATAAGAGTGGAGGAATCTATGCAAATCCAGCGCCAAAGGGTTATGCATCAAAACAAGCAGAATACTATTTTAAGAATAAAGACTTCTATAAAGAAATTCTTGTATGTTCAGAATGTAATTGGTTTGGAGCTTCGGATGAACATGAAGATCTAAAAGAATGCCCATATTGCGGTGCTAGGTTAGACAAACGAAAGATGTTGCGACCATGGGGATTTGCACCAGAGAAAGGCGAGGCTGTGCAATATGAGGATGAAAGCGAAGACAGAACATTTGTTGCCCCACCTTATTATTCTTATGTCCCTAATGACTCGGAAATGCATTCTTATAAACAAACACGGTTTAAATACGCCAATCTTGCTGATAAAGTTGTTCTCAATGTCAATATGGGAAAAAATAAAAAAGGGTTCAATGTGTGTCGTACCTGTGGAGGCGCAGGGGTAGTTAATGATGAAAATTCATATAAAATTTTTCAGCCGTATTATGGGCATGAAAGACCCTGTAATCATCCACATGTAGAGGTAGGAGTTTTTTTAGGACATGAATTTAGAACAGATATGTTCATGCTAGACATATCATATGATTCTCAGAGATTAGTTGGAATGAGCGATAAACAGGAAAAAACTCTATTACGTATTGCTTCTACAACATTGCTAGAAGCTCTTAAAAAAGCAGTTTCTTTAGAATTGGATATAGACTACAATGAGATAAATGGTGGCTGGCTTCCTCGTAAGGAAGGAGATTTATTGCATATTGAAATGTTCTTTTACGATAGCTTGACTAGTGGGGCCGGTTATTCTTCTATGATTGCAAGCATTTTAGACGGAGTTCTTAAACGAGCACATGATATTCTATCTCATTGTACGTGTAGTAGGTCATGTAAAAATTGCCTAGATAATTTTTATAATCAAAGGAATCATGAATTCTTTGACAGAAGTTTGGGCGTACAATTACTTGAATACGCAGAAACAGGTCTTATTCCAGATGAATACAATCTAGACGAACAAAAAGAATATTTATCACCATTGAAACACTTAATTTGTGACACGGAACATGTAAGTGAAAAAGAAATAAAAGACCAATTTATAGTGCTCCCTGCTTTGCGAAAGAAACCCGCGAACAGTAGTAATGTCACCTATTTAAATCCGTATGATTTAAATGATTGGTTACCAAACACATTTATGGCATATTTAAATAAAGAGGAGTAGATGATAAGTGCACAAAGTATATTCACCACTGCGTTATCCAGGCGGAAAAACAAAAATATATAAAAAAATCCAACAAATAATAGTGGCGAATAACTTTGAGGATTATGAGTATATTGAGCCGTTCGCAGGAGGCTTTGGAGTTGGGCTTGCTCTGCTTCAAAACGGTATTATAAAAAAAGCAGTATTAAATGATTTGGATAGCCATTTATACAATTTTTGGTATGCGGCATTAAATTTCCCGGATGAGCTCATTCGTCTTATCCATAAAACATCAATAACGATACAAGAAAGAGAAAAACAGAGGAAGATATATAATGACTCTAAGGCAGACATACTTGAAGATGGATTTGCTACTTTGTTTTTGAACAGAAGTAACTATTCTGGCGTGCTGTTTGCCGGCCCTATTGGGGGAAAAAATCAAACTGGACAGTATACTGTTGATTGTCGGTTTAACAAAGAGAATATCATTGAACGAATTCAAGATGTTAGCAAATTGAAAAATAAAATTAAACTACGACATTATGATGCTGCTGAGTTAATAAAGAGAGAGAGTAGAAGCAAAAGCGAGAAAAAAATATTTTATATTGACCCACCATATGTAATTAAAGGTAAATCTCTGTATGGGACTTACTATACAGAAAAAGATCATATCAATTTAGAAAATGTAATAAAAAAATTCTTGCCAGCATACCCATGGTTAATAACGTATGATAATTGTGGACTTGTCAAAGATATTTATAAAGACTATTTGATGAGGGAATACATTATGTATCACAGTGCAAGAAATAGGGTTAATGGCACAGAAGTAGTTATTACGAATTTGCCCGAAAATGATTTTCAATGGTAAGGCGTCACTTCTTAGATATCCAAAACCTGAATTTTAAAATTAATAGAAAAAGCTAGGGTTCCTCTGCCTTTATGGCGATGGAACCGTAGCTTTTTTATTTCGTGCGTTTAAGTTATGTGTAGGGAGTAATAAATAACCCATAATACAATCAGCTATTTTAGTATAATATTTCTTGTGGAAAAAATCTTCTTTGCTACATTAACGGCATTAA
>Ga0183095_10917_pt2 | contig 16374 bp, 13 predicted proteins | sample BioMet4_FD_130346 | JGI IMG/M metagenome (GOLD analysis project Ga0183095, IMG submission 130346) | Microbial communities from bioreactor (seeded with sewage sludge) at LBNL, California, USA - Biofuel metagenome 4 (v2) (version 3) | ecosystem: Engineered > Bioreactor > Anaerobic > Unclassified ...
CGTACATATCGTCCAGGGAGGTGTAGGACAGCTTTTTCAGGATGCCGGGCAGATTTTCCTCGCTGAAAAGCTCCTTCATGGAGATGCCGCAGTGCTTCAGCTCGGATTCAAAGGAGGCGCGGCCGTTGACGATGTTCTCGTCCCGTTTTTCCCGCTTGAACCACTGGCGGATCTTGGAACGTGCCTCGCTGCTGCGGGCGATCTTCATCCAGTCGCGGCTGGGTCCGTGGGCCGATTTGGAGGTGAGAATCTCCACCACGTCGCCGTTTTGGAGGCGGTAATCGAACTGCACCAGACGGCCGTTGACCTTGGCCCCCACCATGGAGTTGCCGACGGCGGAGTGGATGCTGTAGGCAAAGTCGATGGGCGTGGCGCCGGCGGGCAGATTGCTCACGTCGCCCTGGGGGGTAAAGACGAACACCTCGTCGGCGAACATATCCACCTTCAGGGAGTGGATAAAGTCCTCGGCGTCCGCGCCCTCCTGATTTTCCAGCAGCTTGCGGACCCATTCGTAGCTTTGCTCGTTGCTCTCGCCGCTGATGCCCTGCTTGTACTTCCAGTGGGCGGCAATGCCGTATTCGGCGATCTCGTGCATTTCCTGGGTGCGGATCTGCACCTCGAAGGGAATGCCGTTCTGCCCCATCACCGTGGTGTGCAGGCTCTGGTACATATTGGGCTTGGGTGTGCCGATATAGTCCTTGAACCGGCCCAGAATGGGCTTGTACAGGTCGTGGATCACGCCCAGCACGTTGTAGCAGTCCGCCACGGTGGCCACGATCACCCGGAAGGCAAAGAGGTCGAACACGTCGTCCAGGGACTTGTTCTGGGTGTACATCTTGCGGTAAATGCTGTAAGGGTGCTTCATGCGGCCATAGACCTTGGCCGAAATGCCGGCCTGTTCCAGCCGCTGAATGATCTGGTCATGAATGCCGGCCATAAACCCGTCGTACTCGGCGGCCTTTTCGTCCAGCGCCTCGGTGATCTCCTCGTAGCCCACGGGGTCCAGGTACTTTAAGGACAGATCCTCCAGTTCCCACTTCATCTTCTGCATGCCCAGCCGGTGAGCGATGGGCGCGTAGATCTCCATGGTTTCAAAGGATTTCTGCTTCTGCTTTTCCAGGGACTGATACTCCATGGTCCGCATATTGTGCAGCCGGTCGGAGATCTTGATGAGGATCACGCGGATGTCCTTGGACATGGCCATGAGCATTTTGCGGAGATTTTCCATCTGCTCTTCGGCCTTGGAGGTATAGTGGACGCGGGTCAGCTTGGATACGCCCTCCACCAGATCGGCGATGGTGGGGGAAAAAAGGCGGGCGATGTCCTCATGGGTGACGGGCGTGTCCTCGATGCAGTCGTGCAGCAGGGCGGCCACAATGGACTCCGAGTCCAGATGCAGTTCCTCCGCCACGATCTGCGCCACCGCCAGCGGATGAGTGATGAAAGGCGACCCGTCCTTGCGTTTCTGATCCTTGTGCGCCTCTTTGGCGTATTCATAAGCGGCCCGGATCTGCTCAAAATTGGCGCCGGGATTGTAACTGCGGACGGTTTGCTCCAGGTGTTCGTATTGTTCCTGAAGTTTCACAGCAGATCACCTCGGTTCGATATTTCCAGCACGCTGTAGAGCCGCCGGAGGTAAGCGGATTTTTCCAGGCGAACCTTGGCGGCCTGCCGGTTGATATGCAAAGAGATCTCATCGCCCGTATGAGTCAGTTCCAGGAGCCCCCGTTCGGAAAAAAGAAAGAGGCCGAAGGCGGCCCGCAAAAACGGTTCCGCGCCGGGCAGCGACCCGGCCAGATCCCGCAGGAAGGGCAGATAGCAGGTTTGCAGTCCCTCCTCCGGCACCGTGTGCAGCAGGGCGCGCCACAAACTGACGCACTGCTCGCGGGAGGGTAATAAACGCACTGCTTCCCGGGGCAGGAGCTTCTCGCCCCGGATGCAGCGCTGGGCCAGGTGCAGCGATTCCTCCTCCCGGCCGCTGGGGCACAGAGAGAGCCGCAGGTCGATGATCTGCATCTGCACGGTGCGATTGCCGCGGAACTCGTTGATCTGCAGATAAAACGCCGCGTCGATCCGGCTTCCGGCGGTCACGCCGCAGGTCTGGGCACAGGCGGAGAAGAAAATGGCGTCGAACTGAGCGCTGCCTTTGGAGAGCCGCAGCTTCAGATGGCGGTTCTGCCCCACGTTCTGCAGACTTTCCAGCGTGGCGCCGCACAGGCAGAACACCGGGCGGGTGTTGCCGGAGCCGTAGGGCTCCAGAAGATCCAGCGATTCGACCTCCTCCAGCGTTATACTGGCGGGCCGGTCGATGCACACGTCGATATCCAGCGAGGACACCGGCGCTTCTCCGCCGCAGAAGGTGCGGGCGCACTCGTTCATCCGCTGGCGGAAGGCGGGAATGTTCTCCTCCCGAATGGTAAAGCCGGCCGCCAGTTCATGGCCGCCGAAGCCCAGAAGCAGGTCGGAACAATGCTCCAGCGCCGCGAACAGGTTGAAACCGCCCCAGCTGCGGCAGGAACCCTTTCCCACGCCGCCGGAGAGGTGGATCATAAAGCTGGGACAGGAGCATTGTTCACTCAGGCGGGAGGCCACGATGCCCACCACGCCCTGATGCCACTGGGGACTGGCCAGGACCAGCGCGCTGCGCTGGTCCTCCGGCAGAGCCTCCGCCATCTCCAGCGCCTGGGCGTAAATGCTTTGCTCCACGTTCTGCCGTTCCCGGTTCAGGTCGCACAGCTCCCTTGCCAGCTTTTGTGCCTGCAGGGCGTCGTCCGTCAAAAGCAGCTCCGCCGCCAGATCCGCCGCGCCCATGCGCCCGGCGGCGTTGAGCCGGGGCGCCAGCACAAAGCCGATCTGTACGGAGGTGATAGGCTTTCCCGCCAGACCGCTTTCCTTCAAAAGAGCGTGCAGCCCGAGGAAATCCGAGTGTTCGATGGTGGCAAGGCCCCGGGATACGATGGTGCGGTTTTCTCCCGACATGGGCATCACGTCCGCCACGGTCCCGATGGCCGCCAGCGCGCAGTACCGGGAAAAGAGGGCCTCTTCCCGGTCGGGGCCGCCCAGCGCCAGCACCAGCTTCAGCGCCACGCCGCAGCCTGCCAGATAGGGGAAGGGATATGTGCAGTCGCTGCGGTGGGGGTCCACCACGGCGGCGGCCGCCGGCAGCACCTCCCGGCACTCATGGTGGTCGGTGATGATGAGATCCAGCCCAAGCTCCCGGGCGTAGGCCACTTCCTCCACACCGGTGATGCCGCAGTCCACCGTGACCACCAGGGAAACGCCCTGCTGGTGCAGGGCGAGCAGCGCCTCGTTGCCCAGACCGTAGCCGTCCTCCATCCGCCGCGGAATATAGTGGATGCAGTCGGTGCCCCGTGAACGCAGATAGTCCGTCAGGATACAGGTGGCGGTGATGCCGTCCACGTCGTAGTCGCCGAAAACGGCGATTTTTTCCCGGCGCTCCAGGGCTGTATTGATCCGCGCCGCGGCGCGGTCCATATCCTTCATCAGAAAGGGCGAGTAGGCAAGAAAATGGTCCCGCTCCAAAAAGACGGCAGCCTCCTCTGCGGTGGACACATGCCGGGCTGCCAGTACGGAGGCGACCAGATAGGAATATCCGTCGTTCATGAGGGCGGCGACCGTATCCTGCCGGGAGGGAGGGATGTTCCACTTCTGAAATTTCATACGGTGCCGCTCCTTTCGCTTTTATAGATTGCCTGCCATGCGCCGCAGCGGAAATACGCCGCCATAATAATCAATTTATTATAGCAAACGCACGGAAAAAGGTAAAGGTTAATTTGCAGCGCGGCAGCCGCGCGCGGCTGCATAAAAAAGGAGCCGGGATGCGTTGCAAGCATCCCGGCTCCTGCAGAACATTTTCCGGCTGCGGAAAGCACCTTACAGGAAGTTCTTCATGCCCTCGGTGGCGGTGCTTTCGTCGGCGCTGACGGTAATGGTGAATTTCACGCCGTTTCTCTCGCTGAACCGATCCAGCCAGTTGAGAAACGTTTCGATCTCCTGAAAATCATCGCTTCTGGCGATTTTGCACAGGTTGTCCACATAGATGTGAGAGATATCATAATTGCCGGCATACAGGCCGCTGACAAAACCCTTCAGGCAGGCAAAAGAATCGATGTCATATTCGCCGGAGGTGACCAGACGAATGTTGTAGCTCAGGTCGTAAGTCATGTTGGCGCTGGCCTCGATACAGACCACGCTGCCGGATTCGGATTCCACGGAACTATGCATCAGTTCAATGAGCTGCTTGGTTTTTCCGGCACCGTTTGCGCCCATGATCAATCTAACCATAAGAAATCACTCCTTCGAAAATATAGCGGTGAATTTGGTTGATCTAAGCATATCATATCCCGTCCCAAATGGCAACGCAGAAAAAATAATTCAAAATTTGTTCAAAAAAGCAGGGATGCCCGTCGTTTGGGCATCCCTGCTTCCAGGGTGTCTGAAAAGCGGTCCCGCCGGCGCAGACAGGTCTGCTCAGAGGCTGAGTTTTTCCAGCAGCTCCGCCCGTTTTTCCTCGTAACCGGGCTTGTTCAGAAGTGCGAACATATTCTTCTTGTATGCCTCCACACCGGGCTGATCGAAGGGGTTCACATCCATCAGATAGCCGGACAGGCCGCAGGCGTACTCAAAGAAATAGATCATCTCGCCCAGGGTAAAAGGCCCGATCTGGCCCAGCTGCAGGACGATATTGGGCACACCGCCCTCTTCGTGGGCCAGAAGCACGCCGTCCATGGCCTGGGTATTGATAAAGTCCATGGATTTTCCGGCCAGGAAGTTCAGACCGTCCCGGTCCTCCTCGTCGAAGGGCACCTGGTTTTGATGCAGGGATTCGCCGAAGCGCACCACGGTTTCAAAGAGATGACGCTCGCCCTGCTGGATGTACTGTCCCATGGAGTGCAGGTCGGCGGTAAAGTCGGCGCTGGCGGGGAACAGGCCCTTGTTTTCCTTTCCCTCGGACTCGCCGAAGAGCTGCTTCCACCACTCCGCCATAAAACGGAAGGAAGGCTCAAACGCGGCCAGGATCTCGATCTTTTTGCCCATGCGGTACAGCTGATGCCGTGTGGCGGCGTACTGCCAGGCGGGGTTGACGGACATATCGTCCCTGGCGCAGATCTCCAGCATGGTTCTGGCACCGGCCATCAGCTGCTCGATGTCCACGCCGGCCACGGCGATGGGCAAAAGACCTACGGCGGTGAGAACGGAATAACGGCCGCCCACATCGTCGGGCACCACGAAGGTTTCATACCCCTCCTGGTCGGACATGGTCTTGAGCGCGCCTTTGGAACGGTCGGTGGTGGCGTAGATCCGCTTGGCGGCCTCCGCCTTTCCGTATTTCTCCTCCAGCTTTTTCCGGAAGAAACGGAAGGCAACGGCCGGCTCGGTGGTGGTGCCGGATTTGGAGATCACGTTGATGGAAAAGTCCTGATCGCCCAGCAGCTCCGTGATCTCGGTGAGATAGTCGGAGGAGAGGTTGTTGCCCACAAAATAAATGTTGGGGGTCGCTTTCTTCTTCAGATTGTAATTGGGAGAGCAGAGGCACTCGATCACGCCGCGGGCACCCAGGTAAGAGCCGCCGATACCGATGACCACCAGCGCCTGGGAGTCACCCTGAATTTTGGAGGCGGCGCGCTGAATGCGGGCAAATTCGTCTTTGTCGTAGTCAGTGGGCAGATGGACCCAGCCGGTGAAAGAACCGCCCACGCCGTCGCCGTGCTGCAGATGGTTGTGTGCGATCCGCAGGCGGGGAGCCAGTGCCGCTTCGTAGGGCATGGGGATAAAACGCTGCATATGGGAAAGACGAACCTGAATCATAGAGATGCCTCCTGTGTATAAACATTCCAATATATATTAATATGTTACATCGTCGGGGGGCGGATTACAAGGGAAAAGCCGCGAAGAACCAATAAAAAATTTGTCTTTACGCGGACATCAGCGCCATGCGGAGGAACCGGGTGAAGAGATCGTTCCAGCCCATGCGGGACACGCTCTCCCCCGCCGTCAGCGGAATGGAGGCGAGGACCCGGTCGCCGTCGGAAACGGTCATTTCCCCCAGCACGTCGCCCTCTGCCACCGGCGCCTTTACGCCGTCCCTGAGCGTGACGGTCTTGGTGAGGGCGGGCAGCTGTGCTTTTTGCACCAGCAGGCGGCTGTCGCCGCCGATCACCGGCTGCACGGTTTCCCGCGTACCCAGCGACACGGTGACAGGCGGCAGGGCTTCATCCGGCTGGGCCGTATAGAGCGCGTAGGTGGAAAAACCGTAGTTCAGCAGTGTTTTGGCGTCCTCGAAGCGCTGATTGGAGGTGGGGCCTTTCATAATGGAGGCGATGAGCTCCATGCCGTCGCGCTCGGCGGTGGCGGAGAGGCAGTACAGCGCCGAGTCCGTGGAACCGGTTTTCAGGCCCGTGGCGCCGTCGTAAAAGCGGATGAGCTTGTTGGTGTTGGAGAGGCCGAAGGCGCCGTTTCGCAGGGAATCCATCCAGATGGTGGTAAACTGCCGGATGTCGGGGTGACGGAGAATCAGTTCCCGGCTCATCAGCGCGATGTCGTAGGCGCTGGTGACGTGCCCGTCGGCGGGCAGACCGGTGCAGTTGACGAAGTGGGTGTCGTTCATGCCTAGCTCCTGCGCCCGCCGGTTCATTTTCTCCACGAATATGTCGGCCGAACCGCCCACATACTCTGCCAGCGCCACCGCTGCGTCGTTGCCGGAGGCTACGCATACCGCCTTGAGCAGATCGTGCACCGTCATCTGTTCCCCTTCTTTTAAGTAGACCTGGCTGCCGCCCATGCTGGTGGCGTAGGCGCTGGCGGTGACCACGTCGTCATAGGAGATAACATGGCTGTCGATGGCCTCCATCACCAGCAGAAGCGTCATCACCTTGGTGACGCTGGCGGGTTCCAGCGCCTTGTGTTCGTTTTTGGCGTAAAGCACCTGCCCTGTTTCCTTTTCCATCAGAAGCGCCGACTCCGAATCCAGCGGCAGTTCGGCACCCCGCACCCGTACCGGCAGGAGCAAAGTGAGCAACAGCACCAGACAAACGACCAGACTGCATTTTTTCATGAAGATCCCTCCCAAGCCTTTGGTAAAAGGTATGCCGAAAGGCAAAAAAACATACCCAAAACGCTGTATTTTGAGTTGCAATACGGAAAAGTTTCTGATATAATAATCCGGCATGCAGGATTAGTACATCGGTAGTACGTCGGCTTCCCAAGCCGAAGAGGCGGGTCCGACTCCCGTATCCTGCTCCAGAAGAACAACCACGCCGAAAGGGCGTGGTTCTTTTTTAAAAAAGGCGGGGGCCGCGTTTGCGCTGCAGAGCGGCAGGTTGGAAGAAGGAACGGGCATTGAACGAACTGCAGGAACAGAAGTTTATACGTATGACCACAGAACCGGTGGAGCGGCTGGTGTGTGAAATGGCGGCGCCGACCATCGTCAGCATGATGGTTACGGCGTGCTACAACATGGCGGACACCTTTTTTGTCGGTAAGATCAACAACAGTGCCACCGGCGCGGTGGGCGTGGCCTTCTCGCTGATGGCGATCATTCAAGCCGTGGGCTTTTTCTTCGGCCACGGCTCGGGGAACTACATTTCCCGGAAGTTGGGCGAGCAGGACACCAGTGACGCGGCCAAGATGGCGGCCACGGGTTTTTTCCTGTCGCTGATGACGGGTCTGCTCATCACGCTGCTGGGCGAGGCCTTTCTCACGCCTCTGGCCCGGCTTCTGGGCTCCACGGAAACCATTCTGCCCTACGCCAAAAACTATCTGGGCTTTATTCTCATCGGCGCGCCGTATATGACGGCGTCCTTTGTGCTCAACAACCAGCTGCGGTTTCAGGGCAGTGCCGCCTACGGTATGGTGGGCATCGTCACCGGCGCCGTGCTGAACGTGGGGCTGGACCCGCTGTTTATCTTTGTGTTCGACATGGGCGTGGGCGGGGCCGCGCTGGCCACCATCATCAGCCAGTTCTGCTCCTTCCTTTTGCTGCTGGTGGGCTGTGCCCGGGGCGGCAATCTGCGCATCCGCCTGAAGAACGTGGCCGTCTGCCCGCTTTACCTGCGGGAGATCGTCAAGGGCGGCCTTCCGTCCCTTTGCCGGCAGGGTCTTGCCAGTATTGCCACCATCTGCCTCAACCGTGGCGCGGGATGGTACGGCGATGCTGCGGTGGCGGCCATGTCGGTGGTGAGCCGGGCCATGTACCTGGCCCAGGCGGTGCTGATCGGTTTCGGCCAGGGCTATCAGCCGGTGTGCGGCTTTAACTACGGCGCGCAGATCTATAGCCGGGTGAAAAAAGGCTTTTGGTTCTGTGTCAGGGTGTCCACCGTCTTTCTGGCGGCGGTGTCGGTGGTGGGGCTGCTGTTTGCGCCCCGCATCGTGGGCTTTTTCCGCAACGATCCGGACGTCATTGCTTTCGGCGCCAAGGCGCTTCGGCTCCAGTGCTGCACCTTTGCCCTGTGCGGCTTCAACATGGTCAGCAGTATGCTGACGCAGACCATCAACAAGGTGCGGGAGGCCACGGTGCTGGCCATGGCGCGGCAGGGACTGTTTTTTATCCCGGTGGTGCTGATCCTGCCGCCGCTGATCGGCGCGCTGGGCATCCAGCTCGCGCAGCCCGTTTCCGATATCTGCTCGTTTGTGCTGACGATCCCCTTGATGCGCCGGGTGCTGCGGGAGATGCACTGACGCAGGCGAAAGACAGGGCCGCCTCTTTACAGGAACGGCGGATTTGGGTATAATAAAAAGCAATTGGATAGAAAACTGACAGAGGAGAACGACAAGATGGCAGTGATCGCATATGATGACTATAAACAGAAGCTGCTGGCGCTGGAGCCCACGCTGGGCGAACTGGAGAAGGCGCTGGCGGTGGACGATGCGCGGCAGGAGCTGTCCCAGCTGCGGAAGGAAACGGAACAGGACGGATTCTGGAACGACGTGCAGCACTCTCAGAAGGTGTCCCGGCTGATGAAGCAGCTGGAGAACAAGGTGCGGAAGTACGACCGGCTGGTGTCCGACTGGCAGGATGCGCTGACGCTGTGCGAGATGGCCCAGGAAGAGGACGATGACTCGCTGGTGCCCGACGTGACGGCGGCCTATGAAACGCTGGAAAAGGAAATCGGCGACCGGCGCTTGGCGGCGCTTCTCACCGGCGAGTACGACGCCAACAACGCCATTCTCACCTTTCATGCCGGCGCGGGCGGCACCGAGGCTCAGGACTGGACCGAGATGCTCTACCGGATGTACACCCGGTGGGCCGAGCGTCACGGTTTTACCTATCAGGTGATGGACTATGAAGACGGCGACACTGCCGGCATCAAGAGCGCCACCATCCTGATCGAAGGCGACAATGCCTACGGCTATCTGCGCAGCGAGAACGGCGTGCACCGTCTGGTGCGGGTTTCCCCCTTTGACGCCAACGCCCGCCGGCAGACCTCCTTTGCCGCGCTGGAGGTCATGCCCGAAATGCCCGACGACAGCGAGATCGAGATCCGTCCGGAGGAGATCGAAATGCAGGTGTTCCGCTCCTCCGGCGCCGGCGGCCAGCACATCAACAAGACGTCCTCGGCCGTGCGGCTGATCCACCTGCCCACCGGCGTGGTGGTTTCCTGCCAGACCGAGCGCAGCCAGTACCAGAACCGCGACAACTGCATGAAAATGCTGCGGGCCCGCCTGGCGGAACTGAAAGCCCAGCAGCACGCCGAGAAGGTCTCCGACATCAAGGGCGTGCAGATGAAGATCGAGTGGGGCAGTCAGATCCGTTCCTATGTGTTCATGCCCTACACGCTGGCCAAGGACACCCGCACCGGTTTTGAAAACGGCAACATCCAGGCTGTGATGGACGGCGACATTGACGGATTCATCAACGCCTACCTCACTGCCGCCGCCAACGGCGAGCTGAAGGCAAAATAATGACGCATCAAAAAAGAGCTGCCGCAGGGCAGCTCTTTTTTTGATGCGTCCGGAGAGATTCAGTTGAGGAAATCGGCGGGATCGATGACGTCCCCGTCCTTCAAAACGGAGAAATGCAGATGCGGTTCCATGCTGGCTTCGGCCTGCGAGGTGGTGCCCACATAGCCGATGACATCGCCGGCGGCAATTTCCTGTCCCTCCGCCACAGGCGGCTTTTCCTGCAGATTGGCGTAAACGGTCTGATAGCCGTCGGTGTGCCTGATGGTGACGGTGACGCCCATCAGCTCGTCGTTTTTGACGGAAACCACAGTGCCGTCGGCGGCCGCCTTGACGGGCGCGCCTTCGGCGGCGGCGATGTCCACGCCGTTGTGAGTGCGCCAGTCGGCCATGGTTTCATCGTAGAGCAGTTCATCCATGCTGAAGGCGGCCACGGTCTGGCCGCTGATGGGCTCGATGATGTGCGGGGCAGCGGGCTGCGGGACGGCGGCCGCGGGCGCCGCAGGCGCGGTTTCCTGCACCGCCGGAGCGGTCACCGGCGGCGCGGCGGCCGCGGGCTCTTCCGGCTGCTCCACGGTTTGAGGGATCATGGTTTGCTGCGTGGTATTGGTTCTGTCAGGGCGCAGGACGGCAAAATATCCCACAGCTCCCACCGCCAGCAGGGCGACGGCAAGGGCTATGTAGAGCCCTCCGCCGCCGAACAGGCTTTTCCAAGAGGATGGATGATTGGGTTTCATAGATGCCTTTCCGATCAGAAGCGGATTCTGACTGCCGCGGTTATCCGGCCCGCGGCGCGCCGGATTCAGAGAATGGCTGTCCTTAGTATGGGCAGAGGGCCTTTCTTTTAAACAGAATCCGGCATAAAAAGAAAAAAATTCCTGCGGGAAGACCCGCAGGAACCGGACGATATGCCTTTTTTATCGGATCAGAGTCTGGGCGGCAAACACCGCCAGAATACTCAGACACACGCTGGCAAGGATATAGGCAAGAGCCAGAGCGCCGCTGCCCTGCCGCAGCAGCTCCCCGCTTTCAAAGGCGAAGGTGGAGAAGGTGGTAAAGCCCCCGCAGATGCCCACCCGCCAGAAAAGCGCGGCGCGCGGAGCCATGGCGTCCTCCCGGGCCGCCAGCGCAGCCACGAGGCCGATGACAAAGGCGCCCGCCACATTGATGGCCAGCGTTTTCCAGGGGAAGCCCCCTCCTTCGCGCACAGGCAGCAGGCCCACGAGATACCGGCACACTGAACCGATGAACCCTCCGAGCCCCACAGACAGACAGTTGAGCATGATGATTCCTCCCTTTTCCAATGAAAATAGCAGAAGTCATCAGCCTGCGCGGCGGTTTCGGGAATCCCGGGGGAGAACCTCATTCCCCTGCCGGAAGCGCCTCCGGCGAATCAGAAAAAGCCCTGCGGACAAGTGATCGGGAGCTGCCTTAAAGGCGGCTCCCGCGTTTGTCACTTGACGATCAGCGTTTCGCCGGTCATTTCCGGCGGGCACTGCAGGCCCATCACGTCGAGGATGGTGGGCGCGATGTCGGCCAGCTTGCCGCTGCGCAGCTCGGCGCCCGCGCCGCAGAGGATAAAAGGCACCAGATTGGTGGTATGCGCCGTCATGGGGCTGCCGTCGGGCTGCGTCATCTGCTCGGCGTTGCCGTGGTCAGCGGTGACCATGGCGATGCCGCCCATGCGCAGCGTGGCGTCCACCACCCGGCCCACGCAGGTGTCCACGGTTTCCACGGCCTTCACAGCCGCGTCGAACACGCCCGTGTGACCCACCATGTCGCAGTTGGCAAAGTTGAGGATGATCACGTCGTAGGCGCCGGACTCGATGCGTTCCACGCACTTGTCGCACACCTCGAAGGCGCTCATCTCCGGCTGGAGGTCATAGGTCGCCACCTTGGGGGAGGCCACCAGCACCCGATCCTCGCCGGGGTACTGGGTTTCCACGCCGCCGTTGAAGAAGAAGGTGACGTGGGCGTATTTCTCGGTTTCGGCGATCCGCAGCTGGGTCAGCCCCAGGCTGCTGAGGTACTCGCCCAGACCGTTTTCCACGCGGATGCGGGGGAAGGCCACCAGCACGTTGGGCATGGCGGCGTCGTACTCCGTGTTGCAGACGTAGGTGGTGGGGAAATACTCGTGCTGGAAGCCGTCGAAGGCGGGGTCCACAAAGGCGCGGGTGATCTCTCTGGCCCGGTCGGGACGGAAGTTGAAGAAAATGACGCTGTCGTTGTCGGAAACCATACCTTCGCTGTCGCAGACCACCGGCTCCACAAATTCGTCGGTGACGCCGTTGGCGTAGGATTTTTCCACGGCGTCCACAGGATCGGTGTTCTGGATGCCCTCGCCGTAGACCATGGCGTCATAGGCCATCTGCAGGCGTTCCCAGCGCTTGTCGCGGTCCATGGCGTAGTAGCGGCCCATCAGCGTGGCGATCCTGCCGACGCCGATGGCGCGGCACTTTTCCTCACACTCGGCCACAAAGGCCTTGCCGGAGGTAGGCGAAACGTCACGGCCGTCCAGAAAAGCGTGAAGATACACTTTGGAAAGGCCCTTATCCCTGGCCATCTGCAGGAGTGCCCACAGATGGGTGTTGTGGGAATGAACACCGCCGTCGGACAGCAGGCCGAACAGGTGCAGACTGGTTCCCTTTTCCAGGCAGTCGTCCATGGCTTTGTTGTAGGCCGGGTTGCGGAAGAAAGAGCCGTCCTCGATGGCACGGGTGATGCGGGGCAGGTCCTGATAGACCACCCGGCCGCCGCCGATATTGGTGTGGCCGACCTCACTGTTGCCCATTTGACCCGCGGGCAGACCGACGTCCAGTCCGGAGGCGGATAAAGTGGTATGGGCATATTCGGCAAAAAGACGGTCCAGAACCGGTGTGCGCGCCGCCTTAACGGCGTTGCCCTCCATCTGTTCCGTCAGGCCGAAGCCGTCCATGATAATGAGAGCCGTAGGCGTTTTGTTCATGATACTCCTCGATTCTGACAGATCAGTCCTGATTGGCCGCGTTGATGATTGCCACGAAGTCGTTGGGCTTGAGGGCGGCGCCGCCGATCAGGCCGCCGTCGATGTCAGGCTGAGCCAGCAGCTCGGCGGCATTGGCGGGTTTCATGGAGCCGCCGTACTGGATGGTGATGGAACGGGCGATACGGGCGCCGTACAGATGGCGGACGGTGGTGCGGATGAAGGTGCAGACCTCGGCGGCCTGTTCGGCAGTGGCGGTGCGGCCGGTGCCGATGGCCCAGATGGGCTCATAGGCGATGACGCACTTGCGCAGCTTGTCGGCGGGCACGCCGGCCAGAGCGGACTTGACCTGCAGAGCGATCAGCTCCATGGTGATGCCCAGCTCGCGCTGTTCCAGAGATTCACCCACACAGATGATGGGATGAAGGCCGGCTTCCAGAGCGGCCTGTACCTTCTTGTTGACGGCAAAATCGGTTTCACCGAAATACTGACGGCGCTCGCTGTGGCCGATGATGACGTACTTCACGCCCAGGTCCTTCAGCATGTCGGCGGACACCTCGCCGGTGTAGGCGCCTTCTTTTTCATAAAACAGGTTCTCTGCGCCCACGGAAACGCGCATATCCTTGAAAGCCTTGATAGCGGTGGGAATGTTGACATAAGGAACACAGACCACCACGTCGCACCATTTGGCCTTGGGCATGATCGTCTTGAGTTCTTCGGCGAACTTCTTGGTTTCGGATGCGGTCTTGTTCATCTTCCAGTTGCCTGCGATGATTGTTTTACGATATCTGCGGTTCATACTAATTACTCCTCGTCTATGTGAAATTTATAAAAATAGGATAACCATGCAAAGTCGGCGCGCTTACTTGTCCAGCAGGCAGGCCACGCCGGGCAGCTCCTTGCCCTCCAGGAATTCCAGGGATGCGCCGCCGCCGGTGGAGATATGGGTGATCTTGTCGGCAAAGCCCATCTGTTCCACGGCTGCCGCGCTGTCGCCGCCGCCCACGATGGTGATGGCGCCGGAGTCGGCCAGCGCCTGCGCCATGGCCTGAGTGCCCTTGGCGAAAGCGGGGAATTCAAACACGCCCATGGGCCCGTTCCATACCACGGTGCCGGCGCCCTTCACGGCAGAGCAGAACAGCTCTACGGTCTTGGGCCCGATGTCCAGTCCCTCCATGTCATCGGGAATGGCGTTGGTATCCACCACCACGGGGGTGGCGTCGGCGGAAAACTCCCTGGCGGCCACGGTATCCACAGGCAGCAGCAGCTTGACGCCCTTTTCCCTGGCCTTGGCGATCATGTCCAGCGCGTAGGCCAGGCGGTCTTCTTCGCAAAGGCTCTTGCCGATGGAACCGCCCTGTGCCTTGGCAAAGGTATAGGCCATGCCGCCGCCGATGATGACGGTGTCGGCCTTGTCCAGCAGGTTATTGATGACGCCCAGCTTGTCGGAAATCTTGGCGCCGCCCAGTACGGCCACGAAGGGACGCCTGGGATCGTCCAGCGCCTTGCCCATGATCTCCAGTTCCTTGGCCACCAGCAGGCCGGACACGGCGGGCAGATAGGCTGCCACGCCGGCGGTGGAGGCGTGGGCGCGGTGCACGGTGCCGAAGGCGTCGGACACATACAGCTCGGCCATATCGGCCAGCTTTTTGGCAAAAGCGGGGTCGTTTTTCTCTTCTTCAATGTGGAAGCGCAGGTTTTCCAGCAGCATGATCTGGCCGCCCTGGAGAGCTTTGGCCTTGGCCTGGGCATCCTCGCCCACCACGTCGGCGGCAAAGATGACCTCCTGGCCCAGCAGTTCGCTCAGGCGTTTGGCCACAGGCGCCAGGGACAGCTTGGCGTTCCAGACGCCCTTGGGCTTGCCCAGGTGGGAGCAGGCGATGACGGCCGCGCCGTTGTCCAGCAGGTAACGAATGGTGGGCAGGGCGGCCACAATGCGCTTGTCGCTGGTAATGGCGCCGGTTTCCTTGTCCTGAGGTACGTTAAAGTCGCAGCGCAGCAGGACTTTCTTCCCCTTGACATCCACATCCAGAACGGTTTTCTTGTTATAATTCATATACAGCAGCTCCTTTGTGAAAGAATTTTACAGTTTCATTTCGCCCTCGCCCAGCAGGCCGGGAAAGCCCAGCTGGCGAAGCGCTTCGTAGGTGACGATGGCCACCGAGTTGGCCAGGTTCAGGCTGCGGGCTTCCGCGCGCATGGGCAGGCGGATGCAGCGGTTATAGTGTGCCAGGCGGAAATCCTCGGGCAGGCCGGCGGTTTCTTTTCCGAAAAAGAGCCAGCAGTTGTCCCGAAAGACGGCCTGTTCATAGGACCGGGGTGCCTTGGTGGTGGAGAGCCACAGGTCTGTGGTGCCGGGGTTTTTGGCGAAGAAATCGGCGAGGCTGTCGTAAACCAGGACCTCTACCAGATGCCAGTAATCCAGTCCCGCCCGTTTGACGGCGCGGTCGGAGATGTCGAAGCCCAGCGGGCGGATGAGATGCAGGCGGCTGCCGGTGGCGGCGCAGGTGCGGGCGATGTTGCCGCAGTTCTGCGGGATCTCCGGTTCCACCAGAACGATATTGAGCATAGTGTAACCTCTTTTGATCGCCATTAAAATGACTTGCCTATTGTAATGCAAAATGCTTGGAAATTCAACTATAAAATCGAAGAAAAGCAATATTTTTTTGAGAAATGCCGAAAAATAGAGAATGATTGACCTGAAATGCCGGAGAATTGGCATACTGGAATGCGGTTTGTGCGGAAAATGAGGAAAAAATTAAAAAAGAAAAGCGAATGAGGAAATTTTAAAAATAATCCAAGAAATTAGTTTAAAATACTGGATTTTTTAAAAGAGCCTGTTATAATAAAGAAAACAGGTGTGGTATGACGCCGTGCAAAGGAGGGGGTACCAATGGACAGACAGACAGTCATGCTTGCCGTGCAGGGGGACGCCCTGTCTGATCGAAGACCGCTTATGCTGCTGTGAGGCCATGCGCTTTTTCTGATGAAGGGGAAGCGTTTGGCTTTAAAATGGCACAGAGCGGTTTTTCTTTGTGCAGCTTGTCAGATCACCGAAGCGATAGCCTGCGGGCTGTTGATCAGATGAGAGAAAGTTTTTTAAAAAAAGGATAGAAAGCGAGTGTGTTGAAAAATGATTTCTCATGGAAAAGACATCAAAATTTTTACCGGCAACGCCAACCCCGCTCTGGCGGAAGAGATCTGCAAGCTGATGGGCCTGAAGCTGGGCGAGTCAGAGGTCAAAACCTTTGCCGACGGCGAGGTTTCCGTTTCACTGTATGAATCGGTGCGCGGCAGCGACGTTTTCCTCATCAACTCCACCTGCAAGCCTGTGAATGACAGCCTGATGGAGCTGCTTATTATGATTGACGCCTGCAAGCGCGCCTCTGCGGGGCGCGTCACGGCGGTGATCCCCTATTTCGGGTATGCCCGTCAGGACCGCAAGGCCAAGAGCCGCGATCCCATTTCCGCCAAGCTGGTGGCCAATATGCTCA
>Ga0183095_11507_pt1 | contig 16369 bp, 17 predicted proteins | sample BioMet4_FD_130346 | JGI IMG/M metagenome (GOLD analysis project Ga0183095, IMG submission 130346) | Microbial communities from bioreactor (seeded with sewage sludge) at LBNL, California, USA - Biofuel metagenome 4 (v2) (version 3) | ecosystem: Engineered > Bioreactor > Anaerobic > Unclassified ...
GTCATACGCGGACGCTTAGGCTTGCCACCGAAATACTGCAAATGAGAAAGGGAAACCAGTCTATACAAGTTCCTTAAACCTTCAACAGTCTGAGCCAGAATAATAATATGATAATTCTTTTTTTCTGCCCGGGAATGACAGAGATAGCCTTCCACACCATAAATTAGCTTAATGTCTTTTCCTTTAGCCTCATCATAGGCAAAAGGAAAGGCTTGGACAACACCATGGTCTGTGAGAGCTAAAGCCTTGTGACCCCATTTAATGGCAGTACGCACCAGTTCTTTGATAGGTGTAATACCATCCATTTTGCTCATCTTTGTATGGCAGTGGAGTTCTACTCGCTTTTCTTGGGCATTATCCATTCTTTCTTCTGCTTTTTTCAGCATAATGCCTTTTACATATGTCATGACTATTTCCGAATTTTCATATTTATCGATTGCCACATTGCCCTGCATGACTATATGAGAGCCGATGGGTAACTTTTTGCAAAACTTTTTATATTCTTCTATGTTTTTAGGAAGGTCCTGGGAATTTTTTCCATCACCGAAACGTATTTTGGCAGTGATGCCATCCTTCTCATCAGCTACCATCATGCTAAGCATAACAGAGCCGGTGCGAAGGTCCCGTTCTTTGTAGGCGACGATTTTTCCTTCCACTACCACATTATTTTCTTCTTCTTGGACATCGTGCATGGGTCTGGGGGATTTGGTAACTTTTTTACCATAGGCTACACCTTCTCCTTGGGCGGACAAAGTAGTGCCTTTTACCCGGTTAAGGGCCTCTAGGTAAGCAGGACTTTGACACACATCTGTAGATGCTGTTTCTATGCCGGTTACCACAAAATTTGCTTTGACAAGAGAACAAGCAAGGGCAAGCTTTTGGGCTACCCCTGCTAAAGTAATATTATCTTTTTTGGCTTCCTCCGAAGTTCCGAAAATAGTCCAGGTCTTTGCTATTTCATCAATTTCCACTTCATTCAGAGTAAGCCGTTGCAAAGAAATTTGCTCATCCCTGGTTAATCCCAGGTCCTGAGCAAATTCTAAAAATTTATGTTTTTCAGGTTTAATTTTATATTTAGTGGGCATATGTTACTTCCTTATCGTACGTGTTCCAATGAAACTACTTCATTTTTATCATTTAAGCCTGCTATTATTTTATCCAGATCTTTGTCCTTGGTAACTTTTAAAGCCAGTTCAAGGACAATGGTTTTTTGTACTGTATTGCTTTTAATGTTCAGGGTGCGAACTTTAACACCGGCATCCTGTAAATAATCCATTATGTTAATCATACTGTTAGGGGTGTTTTTAGCTACTACACGCAGGAAATGCCTTTCCACAGAATCAAGAGTAACAAAACGTTTTTCAAAATTATGAAGTGTAATAAGAGTAATAAGAGTGATAATCGTAGTAATAACTGCAATGGTAATCATGCCACAGCCAACAGCGAGGCCAATTGCCGCTACCATCCACAAACTGGCAGCCGTAGTAAGACCACGGACACTCAGTCCTTCGTGGATAATGGTCCCGGCACCTAAAAAGCCTATGCCACTGACCACCTGGGCAGCAATACGCGCCGCATCCCATTGTCTGTCCACAGTACCAATTCCATAAATAGAAACCAGCATAAGCAAAGCAGACCCTGTGCATACTAAAATATGAGTGCGCATGCCGGCCGGCCGGTCTCCTCTACCACGTTCAATGCCAATTAAGCCGCCCAAGATTGTCGCTATGAGCAGCCTTATTAACATATCTTCTGTCTGGCCGTCCAGCATTATTACCACACTCCTCTTCCCTTATTTTTCTTTGTTTAAGACATCCTTTATAGCACTGACATAGTCACCTGTTGCTTCAACCATGGTCATTTCACCTGTTTGTCTAGCCTTAACTTCGATTTGGCCTTTGGCCAAAGTCTTGGGTCCAACTACCACTCTAACAGGGTACCCGATTAAATCGGCATCCTTAAACTTAACGCCGGCTCTTTCGTCTCTGTCATCAATTATTGCTTCGATGCCACTGTCACACAGTGCCTTATAAATCTCTTCGGCTTTAGCATTGCTGGCCTCATCCTTAGTATTAACAGGAATAACGATTACTTGATAGGGAGCAATGGCTACAGGCCAAATAATACCGTCTTTGTCATAGTTCTGCTCAATAGCAGCAGCCAGTGTTCTGCTGATACCTATACCATAACAACCCATAACCATAGGCTGTTCTTTGCCATTAGCATCAAGATAAGTTGCTTTAAGAGGCACGCTGTATTTGGTAAACAGTTTAAATACCTGACCAACTTCTATGCCTCTGGCTTCGGTAAGTTTCCCACCGCAATGAGGACAGGGATCTCCTTCTTTAGCCAGACGAATATCTGCTACAATAGTAGGCTCAAAATCTCTGTGAGGATTTACATTAATAAAGTGAGTATCAACTTGATTGGCACCACAGCAGAAATTGTGCATATTCATAACAGTAGGATCAACCAGAATAATAGTCTTTTTGTTATCCAGACCTACAGGTCCCATAAAACCACCCATAGTACCTGCTGCTTCCAGCATTTCCGGTGGAGCCATAGTTACTTCGCTGACACCAGCAGCATTGATAACTTTGATTTCGTTAACATCATGGTCACCACGGACAAAGCAGAGAATCAAACCTTTTTCCGAAGCATAGGCTACAGCCTTAACGCTTTTTTCAATAGGTTCATGTAAAAATTCATTAACAGCTGCAATTGTCTTGCAGTTAGGAGTATTTACAGCTTCTCTTGGTTTTAATTCTTCCTCCGGTGCTACAATAGGTGCCAGTTCTGCCTTTTCTACATTGGCAGCATAGTTGCACTTATCACAATACACAACAGCTGCTTCCCCACTGTCTGCAATAGCCATGAATTCATGAGAACCGCTGCCGCCAATAGCTCCGCTGTCTGCTTCCACAGGACGGAATTTCAGTCCGCAGCGATTAAAAATACGCACATAGGCATCATACATGTTCTTGTAGGAAACATCCAATCCGGCATTATCCAAATCAAAAGAATAAGCATCCTTCATGATAAATTCTCTGCCGCGCATTAACCCAAAACGAGGGCGTCTTTCATCTCTAAACTTACTTTGAATCTGATAAAGATTCAAAGGTAATTGACGATAGCCTCTCACATCGGGACGAACTAAAGTCGTAACCAGTTCTTCGTGAGTGGGACCTAGGCAGAAATTCCTGTTGTGGCGGTCTTTAAGACGGAACATTTCATCTCCGTATACAGACCAGCGACCGCTTTCTTCCCAGATTTCCGAAGGTTGAATAATAGGCATCATTATTTCTTGAGCGCCTGATTTATCCATTTCTTCTCTGACAATATTTTCAATTTTCTTCAAACAGCGCCAAGCCAAAGGTAAATAGCTGTACATACCTCCGGCACTTTTTCTGATAAAACCGGCTCTCAGCATTAGTTTATGGCTAATGACCTCTGCCTCTGCAGGAACTTCCCGTAATGTAGGTGCATATAATTTAGAAACGCGCATTATTATTTCTTCCTTTCACTTAGTATTTTCTGTATTTCGATGAAGAGCTCATCAATCAGCTTCTCTTCAGGAACTTTCCTCAGGATTTCCCCTTTACGGAAAATCAGTCCTTCACCTTTGCCGCCGGCCAGACCTACATCAGCTTCTCTAGCTTCTCCGGGGCCATTAACTACACAACCCATAACCGCTACACTAATAGGATCTTTAATATCTGCCAGCCGTTTTTCCACTTCTAATGCCAGCTTTTCCAAATGAATGGAAGTACGTCCGCAAGTAGGACAAGAAATCAAAGTTGGTCCATATTCACGTAAGTCCAGGGATTTCAAAATTTGGTAAGCTACTTTAACCTCATTGGCCGGATCTCCGGTGAGACTGACTCTTATGGTGTCACCTATTCCCTCAGCCAAAAGCGTGCCAATGCCAACAGCTGATTTAATAATTCCGGAGTGAACTGTTCCCGCCTCTGTTATACCTAGATGGAGCGGATAGTCGCACTGACCTGCCAAAAGTCTGTAAGCATCTACAGTCAGTGGCACATCATGAGCCTTTAAAGAAATTTTAATATTTCTGTACTGTAAATCTTCCAGAATATGAATATGTCGCCAAGCAGCTTCCACCATGGCTTCAGCTGTAGGATGTCCATATTTTTCCAACAAATCTTTAGGCAGGCTCCCTGCATTAACCCCAATGCGAATGGGAATGTCCCTTTCTTTGGCTGCTTTTACCACAGCCTCCACTCTGTCACGGCCCCCAATATTTCCCGGGTTTAGCCTAAGACCATCTACACCGGCCTCCAGAGCAGCTAAAGCTAATCTGTAGTCAAAATGAATATCAGCAATCACCGGAATGTGAATGCCCTTTTTTATCTCACTTATTGCCTTGGCCGCTTCCATAGTGGGAACAGCACAACGAATAATTTCACAGCCCAAATCAGCTAATGCATTTATCTGCCTAATAGTATCTGGGGCATTTTCTGTTTTTGTATTAGTCATAGATTGAACAACAATGGGATTATTACCGCCAATCTTTACATTGCCGATTTGCAGCACTCTTGTTTCTCTGCGTTTCATAGGCTCCTCCTAACGAGTAAGATCCTTAACTGTGGAAAATATGGTAATGGCAATAATAATAGCTATACCTACCATTTGGATTTTTTCCAGATATTTAGCCGGAAGAGGTTTCCCACGAACTCCTTCCACTAAAAGAACAACAAATTGTCCACCATCCAAAGCAGGAATGGGCAATAAGTTAATAATTGCCAGATTGATACTGAGAAAAGCAATAAAATTCAAAAGGGGCAAAACACCTTGAGATGCTACATCTCCGGCCATCTGAGCCACACCTATAGGTCCGGAAATATCAGCAGTCATTTTACCTGTAAATATTTTAACAAGACCATTAATCATGGCCTGAATAATCCTGCCTTCATAAGTGATAGCCGTTTTACCGGATTCCAGAAGAGTCAAAGACTTTTTGGTAAACTGGGGAGATACTCCTATCAAGGGTCTACCGGCCTCTTTATTCATTTTCGGTTTAATCTTATAATCACGAACTGAACCTGCCCGGTCAATTGTGAAAACCGCTTCTTTATCCCCATTGTTTCTTAATAAGGTAATTAAATCCTGCCATTGGACAAGTTTTTGACCATTAATGGCAGTTATTCTGTCTCCCGGCATAACTCCCGCTACAGCTGCAGGTTCCGAAGGAATAACCGAACCGACGATAGGTTTATTCACTACGGTGTCAATGCCGCTGAAAAAGAAAATACAGAAAAACAAAATAGCAGGCAAAATAAAATTCATTATAGATCCTGCTAAAATAACCAGCATTCTGGCGGGCAAAGATTTAGAAGAAAAACCATTAGGTACCGGAGCTTCTCCTATATCCATTCCGGCGATTTTATTATATCCGCCTAATGGCACAAGACGTAAAGAATACAAAGTATCTTTGGACTTACTTCTATATAAAGTAGGCCCAAAGCCTATGGCAAACTCATCTACTCGCATACCGGTTAACTTAGCGGTTAAAAAATGTCCCATTTCGTGGACAGTGATTAAAACTCCAAAAACTAGTATGGCTGCTAATAATGTTAACAAAATAATCCTCCGTTAAAATAATTTCTTCAGGATTTCCTCAGCCCGGGTTCTTGTTTCCCTGTCTGCCTGAGCAATATCCTCAACAGTAGGTGTTGCTACAGATGAAGCTCTGTTCAACACTTCTTCGATTAATTGAGCTATCCCCAGAAACTTAATCTTTCCCCTCAAAAAGCTTTCCACGGCAACCTCATTGGCAGCGTTAAAAACGCATGGCATGGTTCCCCCTGCTTTGCCGCAGTCAACAGCCAGCTTGAGAGCACGGAAAATCTTATAATCCGGTTCCTTGAACGTCAGCTGAGCTGCCTTCACCAAATCCAATCTGCCGAAGTTAACATCCCATCTATCCGGATAACTTAAAGCATACTGAATTGGCAGTCTCATATCCGGAACTCCCAATTGAGCAATAACTGCCCCATCCTTATACTCTACCAAAGAATGGACTATACTCTGTGGATGAATAAGTGGTTTTATTTTATCATAATCCATAGCAAAGAGCCAATGTGCTTCCATAATTTCCAGGCCTTTATTAGCTAAAGTGGCAGAATCTACCGTAACTTTTTTCCCCATGGTCCAGTTAGGATGGTGGAGACATTGTTCTACAGTAACATTTTCCAGCTCCTTAAGAGTTTTATCCCGAAAAGCTCCACCGGAAGCCGTAATTAAAAGACGCTTTACTTCAGAATGTTTACTGCCTTGAAGTGATTGAAAAATAGCGCTGTGTTCACTATCCACAGGAGTAAGCTGCACTCCCTTTTCCTTAATGGCATTCATAACAATACTGCCGGCTGCAACCAAAGTCTCCTTATTGGCCAAAGCAATGTTTTTTCCGGCATTAATAGCGGCCAGAGTAGGTTGCAATCCTGCGTAGCCAACCATGGCACCCAAAACCGTATCTGCTTCTGAACAAGTAGCAACAGCCTTCAGGCCATCTTCGCCCCCTAATATTTTAGTAGGGCCCTGATATTTTTTCCCTAGTTCCAGAGCTGCCTGTTTATCCGCAAGAACAGCTAAAACAGGCCGAAACTGTTGTATTTGTTTTAATAACAGTTCTACATTTTTGTGAGCAGCTAAAGCTACTACCCTTAATCTAGTAGGATTTGCCGCTACAACCTCCAGCGTCTGCGTACCAATAGAACCTGTGGAACCCAGTATGGCAATATTCTTCATTAGCTCTGCTCCCTTTCTTCGTCTCTACAGTAAAAACCATTTAATATAATAATAAGCTACCGGAACAGCAAAAAGCAAGCTGTCACAGCGGTCCAGAACTCCCCCATGACCCGGGAAAAAGCTTCCTGAATCTTTAATATTGCAGCTGCGTTTTAAAATAGATTCAACTAAGTCACCTAAAGGAGCTACAATACCCACTAAAATTCCCAAAGCTAAAACTTTTATTCCCGAAAAGCCTAACCAAAGAGAACCTAGCAGCTGAATAACCAGAATACAGCCAATAAAACCCGCTACAGCTCCCTCTACACTTTTCTTAGGACTAACGGCAGGCAGCAGTTTGTGTTTGCCAAAATTACACCCAAAAATATAGGCAAAAGTATCACTGGCCCAGGTTCCGAACATCACTGTCCAAAGCAGTGCTTCTCCTAAAGACAACTGTCCCATAAATCCTGCCGAGTATACCTTGCCTGTTAAATTACGTAAAAAAACGAAATGGGCAAATAAAACACCAACATACATAACTCCGAAGAACCCCAGAGCCGTTTCGCTAATCCACCGGCCATCCCGATAATGGAACAAAGTGTCAAGCATAATTGCAATAACGCTGATAACCAAAATCGGCAGTATGGTTTTATCCCCAGATACTGCAGCGGCTATAACTAAAGCAAGTACCGGCAAACAGCCGGTTATAGCGTAAATCTTGTCTCCGGCGCCTACCAGCATATTGCGTAGTTCTCTCCAGCCTACATAGGCTAGTACCGTTACCCCTGCCGCATATAAAACTCCGCCCATTCTAATAAGGAATAATGCGATGGGAATTGCGATAATTGCCGTAATAATTCTTTGCTTCATAATACACCTGCTTATTTCTTATTTAATCCGCCATAGCGACGGTCTCTTTTCTGATAACTTTCAAGTGCTTCCAAAAAATTTTCTTGGGTGAAGGCCGGCCAATAGGTCTGACAGGTCCAAATTTCCGCATAGGCAATCTGCCACAGCATAAAATTACTCACCCGCAAATCTCCTCCGGTTCTAATTAGTAAATCCGGGGGCGGTAATTGACGGGAATATAAATTGTTTTCAATAACGTCCTTATTAATGTCTTTGGGTTCCATTTTACCCTGCTGTACCAAGGTCGCAATGTTTTTCACTGCCCTGATGATTTCATCTTGTCCACCATAATTAATAGCTACATTAAGAATAATACCTGTGTTGTTTTCCGTGATTTTTATGGCATAATCCATCTTCTTTTGGATAGCCTTGGGCAAAGCATCTTTATCCCCCATAAAACGCATTTTTACATTATATTCATTTAATTCATCTAATTCACCTGTTAAATACTCACTAAGTAAATTCATAATGAAATTTACTTCCGTAATGGGTCTTTTCCAATTCTCTGTAGAAAAAGCATAAACGCTTAGGACTTTAACGCCAACTACCTCGGCGATTTTCACAATAGAGCGCAAAGTCTGAGCTCCGGCACTATGACCGAATGTTCTGATTTTGCCCTGTTCTTTAGCCCATCTTCCATTGCCATCCATAATAATGGCAACATGTTGGGGAACATTGTTTAAATCAATATTATCCGTAGCAGCAAGGGGAATATCTTTGATTTTTATTCTTTTTGTAAAAATATCCTTTAACATGGGTGTATCCTTCCTCTACAAAAAATTTGCGCAACCCAGCTCGGGTTGCGCAATCTTCGCTATAAACTATGCTTGTTTAATAGCACCAGTTGGGCAAGATCCTTCGCAAGCACCGCAATCAATGCAAGCTGCTTCGTCAACCTTGTATTTACCATCATCTTCATGAATAGCTCCTACAGGGCAGGAATTAGCGCAACTACCACATCCAACGCAAGTATCTTTATCTACTTGATGAGCCATATCTAGTACACCTCCCTTCGCAATTTGCAACCTACTACTATGTTTATTATATTGTCAGGCAATAAAGTTTGCTTAAGTACATAAGCGTTCTCATCATGCCAGACCAACTCTTTAAGGGGTTTTAAAGGCATAGTTTTTCTTATGCGATATTCAAAACCCGCGGCAGTGATAGTTTCCACTGCTTTTGCCAATCTATATGCCAATACATCAGGCATCATATTATTCTCTGCCATTATACAGACATAACTTCCTTTTCTTTATTAGCCAGAACCTTGTCAACTTCTTTCATGAACTTATCAGTAAGCTTTTGAGACTTGTCCGTAGCTTCTTTAGCAACGTCTTCGGTTATTTGTTTAGCCTTTTCCTGTTTTTTAACAGCATCGTTAAGTTCACGTCTCATATTACGAATTTCGACTCTGACAGCTTCGCCTTTTTTATTGACTTGTTTCACTAATTCTTTGCGGCCATCTTCTGTAGGCTGAGGAATATTCAGTCTGATAACAATACCGTCGCTATTAGGGTTAATCCCCAATTCGCTGGTCATTATAGCTTTCTCAATAACCTTCACCATATTCTTTTCCCAAGGCTGAATCACAAGCATACGCGGTTCAGGCACGGAAACATTGGCTACCTGATTAATGGGAGTAGGTGTTCCGTAATAATCTACTCTAATTCTGTCAAGCAAAGCAGGTGTAGCTCTGCCGGTTCTAATACTGGCTAGCTCACTGCGTAAAGCATTTAAAGCCTTAGTCATTTTGTCTTCGGTTTTCTGTTCCAGTTCTTCAATAGTTGCCATCATAAACCTCCTACTAAAGTTCCTATTTTTTCGCCTTTGGCTGCTCTCAAGATATTCCCTTTTTGATCAATATTAAATACTACAATGGGAATTTTATTGTCCATACACAAACTAATAGCTGTGGAATCCATAACCTTTAGGTTCTTTTGGATAACTTCAATATACTCTAAATGATCAAACTTCTTAGCGTGTCTATTAATATTCGGGTCACTGTCATAGACGCCATCCACGCCTTTTTTTGCCATAAGGATAGCATCTGCTTCGATTTCAGCTGCTCTAAGAGCTGCTGTAGTATCTGTGGAAAAGTACGGATTACCGGTCCCTGCGGCAAAAATTACTACTCTGCCTTTTTCCAGGTGTCTTATAGCCCTTCTTCTGATATATGGTTCAGCAATCTGCCGCATTTCAATAGCAGTCTGCACTCTGGTAGCTACGCCTCGTGTTTCCAAGGCATCCTGCAAAGCCAGGGAATTAATAATAGTAGCTAACATACCCATGTAATCAGCTGTTGCTCTGTCCATGCCTTTAGAACTGCCGGCCAGTCCTCTCCAAATATTACCTCCGCCGTTAACCACGGCCACATCCAGTCCTGCTTCTTTAACCGACTGAATCTGGGCAGCTATATCGTCTACCGTAACAGGATCAATACCATAGCCTTTTTCACCGGCCAAAGCCTCACCGCTAAGCTTAATTACAACTCTTTTAAATTTCCTATCAGTTGTCAAAATAGGACCTCCCACAATTAATTCTACACGTACTATTATATAAAAACTTGCCGATAAAAACAATACTTTGCTTAAAAAATAAGAGAACACTAAGTGTTCTCTTATTTAGTGAATTTTCTTATTTCATGAAGCTTTGAACTTCTGCTGCGAAGTCTTCTTGCTTCTTTTCAATGCCTTCGCCCAATTGAAAGCGAACAAAACGCTTAATAGTGGCATTTTTCTCTTTTAACAAGCCTTTAATGTTCTTGTCAGGATCTTTAATAAATTCCTGATCTACAAGGCATACTTCCTTATAGAACTTGTGAATACGTCCAATAACCATCTTCTCGATGATTTTTTCAGGCTTGCCTTCCATTTTAGCTTGTTCGGACAAAACAGTCTTTTCATGCTCAACAACATCAGCAGGAACTTGTGTCTCATCCAAATAAGGAGGATTAGCTGCAGCAACCTGCATAGCGATGTCTTTACCCAAAGCAGCATCGCCGCCTACCAGCTCAACTAAAACACCGATTTTGCCACCCCCGTGAATATAGGAAGCAATTACATCATTGCCATATTCAAAAATACTGAAACGGCGAATAGAAATCTTTTCACCGATTGTAGCAATACTTTCGGTAATCATTTCATTAACGGTCTTGCCAGTGGTACCAAATGCCTGCTTACCCAATTCTTCAACATTGGCAGGCTTGTTCTTTGCAATGTGTTCAGCAATGGATTTAACCAATGCTCTGTAATCAGCGGTATCTGCCACAAAGTCAGTTTCGCAGTTAACTTCCAGGCAAACAGCGATTTTGTTTGCTTCGTCAATATAAGTATCAACTAAACCGTCTGCAGCTACACGACTAGCTTTTTTAGCAGCTTTGGAAAGTCCTTTTTCTCTCAAATAATCTACAGCCTTTTCCATGTCCCCATCGGTTTCTTTTAAGGCATTTTTGCAATCCATCATGCCTGCACCTGTGCGGTCACGTAAATCTTTAACCATACTAGCAGAAATATTAGCCATGAAAATCTCCTCCGTTTAATTATTTAAATAGCAGAAATTATTGTGCATCAGTGGGAGCTTCAGTTTGAGCGGCAACTTCTGCAGCAGGTGCTTCAGCAGCTGCTTCTTGAGCGCCTTCTTGTCCTTCAGCTTCTTCATCAGCGCCTGCCTTGCCTTCCAAAACAGCATCAGCCATTTTGCCGGCCAATAATTTAACGGCACGGATAGCGTCATCGTTAGCAGGAATCAAATAATCTATTTCATCAGGATCGCAGTTAGTATCAACAGTAGCTACGATAGGAATGTGCAGTTTGCGAGCTTCCATAACTGCAATGTGTTCCTTGCGGGGATCAATTACGAATAAAGCACCGGGTAACTTTTTCATGTCTTTAATACCGCCCAAATACTTGGTCAGTTTAGCCATTTCTCTGTGCAAGCCAATAACTTCTTTCTTAGGCAACAGAGCAAAAGTTCCGTCTTCTTCCATCTTTTCCAATTCACGTAAACGTTTAATACGTTGTTGAATGGTCTTGAAGTTGGTGAGCATGCCGCCCAGCCATCTTTCGTTAACATAGAACATGCCGCAGCGTTCAGCTTCTTCTTTAATAGCGCCTTGAGCTTGTTTCTTGGTGCCAACGAACATTACGGTCTTGCCTTCAGATGCTACGTCACGTAAGAAGTTATAAGCAGCTTCTACTTTTTTAACGGTTTGTTGTAAATCAATAATGTAGATACCGTTTCTTTCGGTGAAGATGTAAGGAGCCATTTTAGGGTTCCAGCGACGTGTTTGGTGACCGAAATGGACACCTGCTTCCAATAGTTGTTTCATAGAAATAATAGCCATTTTTTTATCCTCCTGTTTTTTCCTCCGCAGATTTATTTTTCGTATAACCACTTATGTGGACAGTTACGTCTTACTCTGCGTGTGATTTATGACCGCAAAGATTATACCATAAGAACCTTGTTTAACACAAGGGTTTTATGTAAAAGAATTGACAAAACAGGCCAATAATTTGTCAGTCGCTTTTTCGATTATCTATTTTGCTGCTCCACAGCCTCCGCAGCAGCTATGTTCGACTTTAAGGTTGTCGCATGGTAGCCCTGCTTTTTTCTTATAGTCGATAATAGCGGCTTTGAGGCCGTCGGCAGCCAGATTGGAGCAGTGCATCTTAATAGGAGGTAGTCCGTCCAGTGCCTCTGCTACAGCGGCATTAGTAAGCTTTAGTGCTTCTTCGATGGTTTTGCCTTTGGCCATTTCCGTTACCATGCTGCTGGTAGCGATTGCCGCACCGCAACCGAAAGTATTAAACTTTATATCAGTTATAACATTATCTTTAACCTTAATGTAAATCTTCATAATATCGCCGCATACAGGGTTGCCTACTTCGCCCACTCCTGATGCATCTTCAATCTCTCCAACATTTCTGGGGTGTGAAAAATGATCCATTACTTTTTTGCTATAGCGCATATCATACCGCCTTTCTCTCTTGATAAAGAGGTGACATCTTTCTTAAATTTTCAACAATACCCGGCAATTTCTCTAAAACATAGTCAATTTCTTTTTCTGTAGTAAATTCACTTAAAGTCAAACGCAGTGAGCCATGAGCTATCTCATGGGGCAAACCGATTGCTAACAGGACATGTGAGGGGTCCAAGGTTCCGCTGGTGCAGGCACTGCCACTGGAAGCTGCAATACCTTCCATATCCAGGTGCAAGAGCATGCCTTCTCCTTCAATGTATTGAATGCTGACGTTTACGTTATTCGGCAATCTGTCGGTAGGATGACCATTTAACCTAGTATAAGGAATTTTCTCCAGAATACCTTTGATTAACTTATCTCTCAGCTTAATCTGCTGCTTGCTATGTTCAGCCATGTACTTTTTCGCATGAACAGCCGCCAGGCCCAGTCCCAATATCCCGGCAGTATTTTCTGTGCCGGCCCGCATCTTGTGTTCCTGAGGACCGCCATAGACCAAAGGCTCCATTTTCACACCCTTACGAATATATACGGCACCGGTACCCTTGGGACCATGGAACTTATGTGCCGTCATGGTCAGCATATCAATATTATCTGCCTTCACATCAATTGGGACATGACCCGTAGCCTGTACTGCATCTGTATGCATGAGGACACCATGTTTGTGGGCAATGGCACCGATTTCACGAATAGGTTCAATGGTGCCGATTTCATTATTGGCAAACATCACTGACACCAAAATGGTTTGTGGTGTAATGGCTTTTTCCACATCAGCCGGATTAACTTTGCCATATTTATCTACCGGTAAATATGTGATCTTAAAGCCCTCTTTTTCCAAAGCCTGGCAAGTATGCAAAATAGCATGATGCTCAATGGCTGAGGTTATAATATGGTTACCTTTGTTTTTATATTTTCTGGCTACACCACGGAGTAGCATGGTGTCACCTTCGCTGCCTCCACCTGTGAAAGTTATTTCTTCAGGTTCAGCATTGATCAAGTCAGCAACTTGCTGACGAGAAGTGTCCAAAATATCATGAGCATTCTGACCGATTTCATAAATACTGGAAGGATTGCCATAATTTTCTGTCATGGCCTTGGCCATAGCCTGAGCAATTTCCGGTAAAACTCTGGTAGTTGCTGCATTATCCAAATATATTTCTTGCATATTCTCCACTCCTTTTTAATTCATAGTTCTTTGCTATGATTTGATTATATATTATCAATTCCTAGTAACTTTGTCAAGATTGATTTGTGAAAAAATTGTTACATCGGATATAGCCAAAAATTATGTTGTGGCATAAAAGCAGGCCACCTGACGTTCATCCATGGAAACAAGTGGAGGCTTTTCCTGCCGGCATTTCTCTTTAGCCAAAGGACAACGACTGGAGAAACTGCAGCCCTTGGGAGGAAATAAAGGATTGGGCAGCTCCCCCTGAAGCTTAATCCGCTGCCTGCTTTTCTGCTGAGCCGGGTCCGGTAATGGTATAGCAGATAATAAAGCTTTCGTGTACGGGTGGAGAGGTTTTTCATACAATTCTTTTCCCGAGGCACTTTCCACAATATTGCCCAAATACATTACCGCCACCCTGTGGCTGATATAACGTACCATGGACAAATCATGTGCTATAAAAAGATAGGTTAAATTAAATTCTTTTTGTAAAGCTGCCAGCAAGTTTACCACTTGTGCCTGAATAGAAACATCCAAAGCCGATATAGGTTCATCGCAGATTATTACTTTGGGTTTACTGGCCAAAGCTCTGGCTATGCCGATTCTCTGTCGCTGTCCTCCGCTGAATTCGTGAGGAAAACGATTAATATGTTCTGTATTCATGCCAACCAGCTCCAAAAGTTCCTGTACTTGTTTTTTCGTTTCTGAAGAAGTGGCGCAAATTTTATTAAGAAGTAATGATTCCCCCACGATATCTCCCACTGTCATCCGTGGATTTAAAGAAGCATAGGGGTCTTGGAAGATCATCTGAATTTCTTTATCTATACCTTGTTTTTCCTCTCCTGCATAAAAAACTTTCCCTGCAGTAGCCCTATACAGTCCGATAATCGTCCGCCCCAAGGTAGATTTGCCACAGCCTGACTCACCTACCAGGCCCATTGTTTCCCCTCTTTTTATAGTTAAGTTAACTCCATCCACTGCCTTTAAATACATAGTAGGTTTTCCCCAAAAACTGCGTTTTACAACAAAATGCTTGCTTAGGTTTTGCACTTCGATAATATTTTCAGCCAAGATTGCCACCTCCGTTTTTATAATTAAGCCAGCATTTTACCCAATGTTCGCAATCCACAGTATTTTTAGGGGGCATTTCCCGGCCACAGATTTCCATAGCATATTTGCAGCGTGGCAAAAAAGCACAGCCTTTTATTTCTTTCAGCAAATTAGGAGGCTGTCCTTCTATAACATGCAGTTTGTTTTTCCCATTTGCTGCTGTACCCGGCAAGGAAGCCAAAAGTCCCTGTGTATATGGATGCGCGGCTCTATAAAAAACATCCTCGGCGCTGCCCCCTTCCAGTAGTTCACCGGCATACATAACCAAAACCCGGTCACACAAAGTGGCTATTACTCCTAAATCATGTGAAATAAGAATAATAGAGGTTTGGAAGGTTTCTTTAAGGTTACCCATAAGTTCTAAAATTTGTGCCTGAATAGTAACATCCAGTGCTGTGGTAGGTTCATCGGCAATAATAATGCCGGGTTTACACGCCAGTGCCATAGCAATCATGACTCTTTGCCGCATCCCGCCGCTAAATTGATGAGGATAACTGTTCAAACGTGTCTCCGGTGAAGAAATACCAACGGCCTGCAGCAATTCTGCAGCCTGTTTTCTAGCCTCTTCTTTGGAAATTTTTTTGTGAATCATTATACCTTCCATCATTTGATTGCCTATCTTAAGCACAGGATTTAGTGAGGTCATAGGGTCCTGGAATATCATGCTGATTTTATTACCACGTATCTTACGCATATCTCTTTCCTTAAGCCCAAGCAATTCTTGTTCACCTAAAAAGGCTTTTCCTGTTTTGACAAAGGAATTTTCCTCAGGTAACAACTGCATAATGGCATGAACGCTGACACTTTTGCCACAGCCTGATTCTCCCACGATACCCAGTGCTTCACCCTTATGCAAGTTATAACTAATATTTCTTACTGCGTGTATATCTCCTCGGTAGGTATGAAAACCTACCGATAAATTTTCAACTTGTAAAAGAACTTCTTTCATAACTTTCCCTCTTCCTTTCTGCTATCGGCGCATTCTTGGATCCAAAACATCCCGCAACCCTTCACTGAAAAAATTAAAAGCCAGTAAAGTAATGGTTATACCCATAGCCGGGAAGAACAATTGATAAGGATAAGCTCTCATAGCACTAACCCCTTCTGAGGCCATGACACCCCAGCTGGCCATAGGTGCCGAAACACCCAGTCCGATAAAGCTTAGGAATGCTTCCGTAAAAATTGCAGAGGGGATAGCCAAACTCAGCATGACCACAATGGTGCCTACTGAATTCGGCAACAAGTGCCTAAATAAAATTCTTGTATTACTTGCTCCTATAGTCCTAGCTGCCAGGACAAATTCCTGTTCCTTTAACGCTAAAATCTGTCCTCTGACCATACGAGCCATACCAATCCAAAAAGCGATGCCCATGGCCACAAATATATTCATAAGCCCCGGCTTTAAAATCACCATCAGCAAAATAACATAGAGCATGGAAGGTACACTATAAATAACA
>Ga0183095_10740_pt2 | contig 16354 bp, 10 predicted proteins | sample BioMet4_FD_130346 | JGI IMG/M metagenome (GOLD analysis project Ga0183095, IMG submission 130346) | Microbial communities from bioreactor (seeded with sewage sludge) at LBNL, California, USA - Biofuel metagenome 4 (v2) (version 3) | ecosystem: Engineered > Bioreactor > Anaerobic > Unclassified ...
AACCGTTCTCCCAGGAGAACCGGGGCCGCACCTCCGCCTACGGAGGCACCGGACTGGGCCTCGCTATTTCAAAGAACATCGTCAATCTTATGAACGGAGAGATCACGGTCCATTCCATTAAGAATGTGGGCAGCGAATTTACCGTCGAGGTGGATCTCGGATTGACAAAGGAAACGATGCGGCGCCGGGAGCTGGCCCGGAATCTGCGCCCGCTCTTTACGCTCGTTGTGGACGACGACATCATTGTCTGCCAGCACACGCAGCTCCTATTGAACGACGCCGGCCTGAAAACCGAGTATATCGACTCCGGCGCGGGCGCGGTGGACAAGGTCCTGGCGCAGCATAAGGCCCGCGAGGACTACGATCTGATCCTCCTGGACTGGAAGATGCCGGATATGGACGGCATCGAAACCGCGCGGGAGATCCGCAAAATCGTCGGTCCGGAGGTGACGATCATCATCATGACCGCCTACGACTGGGCGGACATTGAAAAGAAGGCGCGCGCGGCCGGTGTGGATCTGTTTATGAAGAAACCGGTCTTTGCCTCCTCGGTGACCAAGGCGTTTGAAAACGTGCTTCTGCGCAAGACCGTCGAGCTGCAGCCGGAGGTGAAACAGGAGTACAATTTTGCGGGCAGGCGGATTTTGCTGGCCGAGGACAATACGATCAACGCGGAGATCGCCCGCAATCTGCTGGAAATGAAGGGCTGCGAAGTGGAGGTGGCGACGAACGGCGCCGAAGCCGTGGAATCCTTTGCCGCTGCCCCTGCCGGCTTCTTCGACGCGATCCTGATGGACGTGCGTATGCCGGTGATGGACGGGCTGGACGCCGCGAGAGCCATCCGGGCCATGCGGAAGGCGGACGCCAGAACGGTGCCTATTTTCGCCATGACCGCCAACGCGTTTCAGGAGGACGTCAAAATGTCGCTGGACGCCGGCATGAACGCCCACCTCACAAAGCCCATCGAAACGGCCACGCTCTATGAAACGCTCGAACGGCATTTTGAAAAGCGCTCCTGAGGAGTTACGAGAGGAAGGAATACAGTGCTTACAAACGATCAGATCATTGAACGCTTAATCCGGTGGGGCTGCGATGTGCCGGGCGCGCTGCCCCGGTTTATCGGCGACCGCGATTTTTACTGCCGGATGCTCGCGCTGGTGCCGGGCGAGGAAAACTTTGAAAAACTCGGCGCCGCACTGGCTGCGGAGGACGTAAAAGGCTCCTTTGAAGCGGCGCACACGCTCAAGGGTGTGCTGGGCAACATGGGCCTGACGCCCCTGTATGAGGAAGCCTGCGCCATTGTGGAACCGCTGCGGGCGGGCAAGCTGGACGGCACGCGGGCGCATTACGAATTGCTGATGCGGAAAAAGGAAGAATTCGAGAAACTGATACACAGCGAGGCGGAGAAGTAATGAGGGCGGATACGCCCGGCGCAATGTCGTTCACCGGCAGCTCTGCCGCACCGTCATGGGAGGAAAATGCGATCTGCGAGTTCATGCGGCAGGCTTTGCCGAGAAGGGGGTAATGATGGAAAAAGACAAGTTCACCGTTCTGGTCGTGGAAGATCAGCGGATCAATCGCCAGATTCTTTCGGCGCTTTTGAATATTGATTACACGGTTCTGGAAGCCGGCAACGGGGCCGAAGCGCTGGAATGTCTTGCGGCGCATCCGGAGATTGCCGCGATTCTGCTGGACATCGTCATGCCGGTGATGGATGGCTACGAATTTCTGACCCGCCTCAAAAGCACGTCCGGCGCTTCCCTGCCGGTAATCGCCATCACCGGGGAGAAGGACGACAGTTCGGAGCAAAAGGCACTGGATCTCGGCGCATGGGATTTCGTTTCCAAGCCGTACCAGCCCACAACACTCCTGACGCGCCTGAAAAACGTCATCATCCGCAGCCAGTATTATCTGGTCAGCCAGATGAAATATGCGTATGAGCACGATCCGCTCACCGACCTGTACAACCGCACCACGTTTTTCACGGAAACGAGAAAGCTGCTGGACGAATATCCGCAGGAAACCTTTGCGCTGATCCGCTTCGATATCGATCAGTTCCACACCTACAACTCTTTCTGGGGCGAAGAGGAGGGCGACCATCTGCTTTGCTTTATGGCGGACTGGCTCCGGGAGAGGGCAAAAAACTGCGATCACTGTGTGTTCGGGCGTATCAACGCCGATGTGTTCTGCATGTGCGCCCCGTTTCGCAAAGAGCGAATTGAGGAGAACATCCGTCAGGTGTTCGACGCGCTGTCCGACTATAATAAGGACTACCGTATTCTGCCTTCCTTCGGCATCTATGTGATCGAGAACCCGCAGGAATCCGTGCAGAAGATGTACGAGTTTGCCTCCCTGGCCGCCGAGGAACATAAGGGCAGCTATCTTGAGTACCTCGGCTACTACCGGCCGGAGCTGAGCCGGCGCATTCTGGAAAACCAGTGGATCGTCAACGAGATGCAGGGCGCACTGGACAGCGAGCAGTTTGAGATTTATCTCCAGCCCAAGTTCAATCTGAATACGGAGCAGCCTTACGGGGCCGAAGCCCTGATCCGCTGGCGGCATCCGCGGAAGGGCATGCTCTCGCCGGGACTCTTTATCCCGGTATTTGAGCAGAACGGCTTCATCGGCAAAGTGGACTATTACATGTGGGAGCATGTCTGCCGGCTGCTGAAGAAGTGGCTTGCCGAGGGGCGCGAAACGGGTCCCGTTTCCGTCAACGTGTCCCGCGTGAATATGTATAACCGTAATCTGGTAAAGTCGCTCACCGATCTGGTGCAGAAATATGATATTCCGCCAAAACTGCTTCACCTCGAGGTGACGGAGAGCGCCTACATGGAGAATCCGGAGATTATGGAGCGGATCGTGAGCGAGCTGCAGAGCGCGGGCTTTGTCATCCTCATGGACGATTTCGGCAGTGGGTATTCCTCCCTCAACACGCTGAAGGATATCCATGTCAACGTTCTGAAGATCGACATGAAATTTCTGTCCGGCAATACGGACCCGATGCGCAGCCAGAGCATTCTTGCCTCCTCCATTCTCATGGCGGGCTGGCTCAACACGCCCGTCATCATGGAGGGCGTGGAAACGGCCGAACAGGTGGACTTTCTCAAAAGCATCGGCTGCAACTACGTGCAGGGTTATTTCTACGCAAAGCCCATGCCGGTGCCGGAATACGAGGCGCTGGTGAGCAATACAAGGCAGACGCCGACACAGATCCAATCCGAAAATCTTGACCGGATCCGGGAATCTCTCTGGTCGGCGGAGCCGCGCAATGAACTTCTGTTCAACAGTATGGAGGAGCCGGCGGCGGTTTATGAATATACGAGCGGATCGCTTCGCACTCTGCGGAGCAACGACAGCTTCCGCCGGTTTTTCGGTTCAGAATATCGGATCGATACGAAAAGCGGCATGGAAGGCCAGCGCTGCTTTTCCGACGCCGACGTGCAGGCCGTTAAGGCCGCGTTTGCGCAGGCCGCGGAAACGAAGGGCGTTTCCGGCTGCGTTTACCGGGTAAAAACGCCGGAGGGCGGCAGCCGACGCATGCGGATGGCGCTGCGCTACTGGGGCCTGAACGGAGAAACGAAAATCATCTTTGCGCAATTATTTGCATTGGATTTTGACTGAATTGAAAAGAGCCTCTGACTTTTTTCGGAAGCGAGGAACCGCACATGGAACTGACCGAAACATTTCTGGCAGCAGTCCGGCAGTCGATCCCCACGGATTTTGCCCTCTACCGGCTGGAGAACGGGCGGATCGCCGCGCTCTATACCTCTCCGGCGCTTCCCGCCATGTCGGGCATGACGGAGGAGGAATATCGGGCTGTCGCCGGATACGACGCGGCCCGGATCGTCTGGGAGAGCGACCGCCCGCATGTGTGGGAGAAGTTGGGCGCGATGCTGCGCGGCGGAGGCGACGCGGACTTTTCCTACCGCATTCTCCACAAAACGCAGGGAGCGGTCTGGGTACACGCGAAAGGCCGCGCGCTGGGAACGATGGACGGCTGCCCGGTATTTCTGGCCATGTTCCTGAATACCGCCGACGAAACGATGGATCACAGCTTCCTTCTCAATCAGATGGCGACCATCGTCTATGTCATAGACCGGGAAACGCATGAGCTTCTCTATGCCAACCATGCGGCGCTTGTCGCCTGCAGCGGCGTTGCTTACAGCGGGATAGCCTGCCACCGCTATATCTGCGGACAGGATGAGCCGTGCGCCTGGTGCCCCATCCGCGAAATGACAGACGGAAGCTATCACAACGAGGCTTATTACAGTCCCGCTCAGGGACGGTGGTTCCGTCTGGATTGTCAGACCATGGACTGGCGGGGCCGTTCGGCAGTCGCCGTCTATGAGGTGGACATCACCGCCTCAAAAGAGGCGGAGGCGAAGCGTGAAAAAATGCGCCGCATGTACGAGGCAGCCGTCAGCGAGGTCAATCTCGTCGTCTGGGAATACGACATCGGCGCGCGCCGCATCATCATGGCGGACAACGAGTTCACCGAGTTCGATTACCGGAAATTCGGCCTGCCCAAGGTCATTGAAGATGCGCCCGCGTCGCTGATGAAACACATCGACGAAGCGGACAGACAGACATTTCTGGATCTGTATCACGCCGTCGAAAACGGCGCGCCGAGGGCCTCCTGCGAGGTGTGGTACAAACTGCAGCCCGGCCAGGAGCCGCGCTGCGAGCGCATCAGCTATACCACCATTTTCAATGCCGACGGCGACCCTGTCAGTGCGGTGGGCGTGGGTCAGAATATCACGGCGCGCAAGCTGGAGGAGGAAAAATACAGCCGTTTCTACAAGCAGCTTGCCGAAGCAAACCCGGATACGCTGGGGTCCTTCCGCATGAATTTGTCCACCGACTGGTGCGGTGACGGGCAAAGCCCGCAGCCGGATTACCTTCAGCTGCAGAGTGCCGGCACCGTGAACAGCTTTTTCGCCGCGATGGCATCGCGCATGGAGCCGGGCGAGGCCCGCGATGAATTTCTCCGTTTTTTCACCCGCGAGAACTTATTGGATGTATTTCAGTCCGGCACGACGCAGCTCACCCGGGAATTCCGCTTTTCCGCTTCGCCCCGAGGCGTCCGCTGGGGCAAGGGCACCATCAACATGGTGCAGAACCCGCAGACGGGCGACGTGGAAGCCGTTACCTATACGCAAAACATCACAGAGCAGAAAAAGGAAGAGATCATTGCACAGCGGCTGACCAACGAGATCATCGACTATATCGGCCTCATTGATCTGAGCCGGCAGACCTTTGAATTCCGCAACGTCAACCGCACGATTCAGGGGCTGCCGGTGAGGAAGAAAATGGCTTACGGCGTATGCATCGCCTATGACCTCAAGACCTATGTCGCGCCCTCCGACCACGATAAATTCACAAGCTGCACCGCTCTTTCCCGGCTCAGGGACGAGCTGGGAAAGGCGCCGTCCTACGCCTTTTCCTACGGGCACCTGGAGCGCGGGACAGAGTTCCGCAAGCAGCTGCTCTACGCATATCTGGACGATGAGCAAAAGGAGATCCTGGTGATTCAGGCCGACATTACGGACGCCTATTGTCAGGAGCAGGAGCAGCTCCGCCGCACAAGAGAGGCGCTGGATCTGGCCGAGCAGGCCAACCATGCCAAGACGGAGTTTCTCTCGCGGATCAGTCACGACATCCGCACGCCGATCAGCATCATCAGCAGCATGACGGAGTTCGCCCGCGAGGATCGCGGCGACCCGGAGAGGCTGGAGCACGATCTGGAAAAGATCCGCACCGCGAATCGGTTCCTGCTCAGCCTGATCAACGATGTGCTGGACATCTCGAAGATTGACAGCGGCAAGATCGAGCTGCATCCCGAGCCGTATCCGTATGAGGAACACATCGCGAATATCCGCAATATGTTCGAGCCTCTGTGCCGGGAGAAGCATATCAGCTTTGTTACGAGCAGACAGCAAAACGGCGGCGTGATCCTTGCGGACAAGATACGGCTCAATCAGATCGTGCTGAACCTGATCTCCAACGCCGTGAAGTACACGCCCGAGGGCGGAACCGTTTCCTATCGTTCCGAGAGCGTGGACCTGCCGAACGGGATGATCCGCTACGCCTTTGAAGTGTCTGACAGCGGGATCGGCATGAACGAAGCGTTTCAAAAGGTCATGTTTGAGCCGTTCATGCAGGAATACGACAATCCCAACCGGCCGAAAGCGCAGAACGGCACGGGGCTGGGTTTATCCATTGTCAAGCGCATGGTGGATCTGATGGGCGGCACGCTCACCGTGAAAAGTGTTCTTGGCCAGGGTACCACGGTACGCTGCGAAATTTGTTTTCCGAGTGTGAATCCTGCCGCCGCCCGGCCCGCGCGGAAAGACCGCAAGGCTGAGGAGGCGTCCTTCGAAGGAAGGGTGCTGCTGGCGGAGGACAACGACATCAACGCCGAAATCGCCGAGCGTATACTGGGCAGCTTCGGTCTGTCGGTCGCGCGTGCCGAAAACGGCGCGATCGCCGTGAAGATGTTTGAAACCTCCGCTCCGGGCGAATATCGGGCGATCCTGATGGATATTCAGATGCCGGTGATGAACGGATATGAGGCGGTCCGCGCCATTCGCGCCCTGCCGCGCTCCGACGCGCAGGCCATTCCCATTCTCGCCATGACGGCAGACGCCTTTGCCGATGATGTGCAGAGGTGTCTTGGCGCCGGTATGAACGGGCACATCGCCAAACCGATCGATCCGAAGCTTCTGGCATCCGAATTGGCGAATTATCTGCGGAATTCGCAGGACTGATCCGAAATACAGCAATAATACCGACCGCGGACAGGGCAATGCTTCTGCCTGACAATCGGCGAAGGGGGTTCTTTCATGAAGCATAAAGCAGGCAGAGAAGCTCGCATCCTCGCCGCCATACTGGCAATATCCCTGCTGTTATCCGGCTGCGGAAAATTATCCGGCGGGAGCAAAACACCCGGAGACGGGGTGACCGTGCGGATTTCCATGTATAACGACATCGCCTACTCCGCATGGCGGACTTATGTGGAGAAGCAGTGCCCGGACCTCACGATCATCTGGGAAAACAACCGCAACAGTACGCAGAGCCTCATTTACCAGGCCAGACACGGGGACATGGCGGACATTGTCACCATTCGGCGCTTTGAAACGGACAGCGCCGCCGAACTTGCCCCCTATCTCGCCGATCTGGGACGGGACGATCCGGAACTGGCCGCCTCCTTTACGGAGGGAGCGCTGGACGGATTTACGTTCAACGGCAAAATCTGCTGGTATCCTGCGCCCGGTATGATGGAGGGCATCTATGCCGACACCTCCCTGTTCGATCAGTACGGTGTCAAAGTGCCGCAGACGCTGGAGGAACTGGAAAGTGCCTGCGGCCGCTTCGAGGCGCTGGGCATCGATGCCCTGAGCACCGAGGCCTCCGTCGGCTTCCGCGCCGTTCTGCTGCTTGAGGGCTTCAACTATGGCGACTATTTCGCCCAAGGAGCCGGGAAAACATGGCTGGCGGACTTTTTGTCGGGCGAAAACGCGGCGCTGACGGAAGAAGGCGGCGCCCGGCTTGCGGATACGCTGCGCGAAATGAAGCAAACCGGCGTTCTGGAGATGGAAGACCTGTCCATCAAATCCGCCGACGCCCTCACCCTGTTCGACTCCGGAAAGACCGCCATGATCATGAACGGATCGGATCACATCTACTCCTCAAAAAGCGGCGCTGCCTGCCGCTTTCTCCCGTGTCTGGGGAAAACAGCCGCGGATCAGGTGCTCTACACCTATCCGATCTTCAGCACCGCCGTTTCCAGGGAAACGGAAAGCGATTCCGGAAAGGCGGATGCGGTCAAACGTGTGCTGGACGTCATGTACAGCGAGGAAGCTCAGAAAGTCCTTGCCCAGGGGGCGGAGGCTCTGATTTCCTACAATGACGGCGTGGAATTGCCGATCAGCGATATCTATGAGCCCGTATCCGGTCTGATCTCAGAGAAAAAGTGGTTTATCCGTTTCCTGAACCGCAATATGTTCTCCGCCTCCTCCGCCGCGGTCAAGGCGATGCTGGCAGGCGACCTGTCCGACGCGGAATTTACGGAGCTTTTCAATGCGGAAATCACGAAACCGAAGGACACCACCGTCGTAGGGACCAGCAATCTCGAGGCGGGAAACCAGCTGGGCGAAGATCACCCGCTGGAGCGTTCCGCGGCATCCGTTCTCGCGCAGACCGCACAGAGCGCGACGGGAGCCGACGTTGTGCTGATCGAGTCCAAGTGTGCCGCCGCCCCGATCTACAAGGGCGATTACACCCAGGACGATCTGAACGCGGTGATCGCGGACGAACCGCTGTACGAGGCGGAGCTCACCGGCACGCAGCTGAGCGATGTTTTCAACGACGCGATTCTCGGCACCACCACCTATTCCTATCTCAACATCGAACCCATCGTGGACTACCCCGCGCTCAGCGGGATGACGGCGTTTCTCGCGGCCGACGGTCAGGACAACACCCTCCGTCTGCCTGACGGAAGCGTTATAGACGGGAGCGCCCGCTACCATGTGGTCATCTCGCAGACGATCGCCTCGGCGCTGTCCTATCTGCAAAATGAGAATGCCGCGTCCTTTGCTTCGATTCCGGATACCCTGCTCAGCGCGTTTACGGCGAAGCTGAGCGTTGGCGCGCTGCCGGAGCCGCAGCAGTATTTTGAATTGGAGATGCTGCAATGAAAAAGCAATTTCGAATGACGCCCTCCAAAAAGAGAGTCTTGAGCGTTCTTCCCGTCATCATTGTGGTATCCGCGGCAATCTCGGTTTTGGTTGCGGGCTATATGTATGTTCATATCCGCACACAGGCGGAATCGATCCGCCAGTTTGAGCTGAAAAGCGACCAGTCGGATGCGGCGGCGACGCAGTTCGAAAAGGGTTCCGACACGCTGACCTACAACGCAAAGGCTTTCTGCGAAACCACGGACATGTCCTATTTCCGCGCGTATGCTGAGGAGCTGACAGAAACCCGCAGCCGCGACGCCGCGCTGCAGTCGCTGTTTCGCATGAGCCTTACGCCCCGCGAGATCAGCCGCATTCAGGACGCCAAGATCGCCTCCGACGATCTTGCCAATCGGGAGCTGTGGGCCATGGAGCTGGTGGCGCTCAGCAGCGGCGTCACAGAGAAGGAATTCCCGAGCGGCATCCCGCAGAATGTCCTGACCGACGAGGAAAAGGCCCTGGCGCCTGAGGAGCAGTATGCGCGCGGATACCAGTACATCATGAGCTCCTCCTACTTCACATTAAAGAACAAAATCGATACCGGCGTGCAGGCGTTCAGCACCGACCTGATGCACCGCTACGGCGATGCGACGATCGAAATGTCCGAACTCGGCCGTTCCACTGCGCTTACCTCTCTTATCATCATTGCGGTATTGGTGCTGCTTTCGGTGATCCTGTCGATGCTGTACAGCCTCTATGAAAAGGAAAACGCGCAGGAACTGTCGGCCGCCATGGAAAGCGCCCGCTCTGCCAGCCGGGCAAAAAGCGACTTTCTTTCGAGCATGAGTCACGATATCCGCACGCCGATGAACGCCATTGTCGGCATGACGAATATGGCGCAGCTCAGTCTGGAGGAGCGCCAGTACGAAAAGGCGTCCGCCGACCTGAAGGTCGTCCAGAGCTCGTCGCGCCAGCTGCTCAGCCTCATCAACGACGTGCTGGATCTGTCGAAGATCGAGAGCGGGAAAATGGTGCTTGCGAAAGAACCCTACTCCCTGCCGGACGCCGTCAATCAGGCGGTGGAGGTCATTCTGCCGCTGTTCATCGCCAAAAGCCAGAATTATCACGTGCGCATGGAAAAATTGCAGCATGAGTTCATCATCGGCGATCAGGTGCGGCTCAAGCAGATTCTCATCAATATTCTCAACAACGCCAACAAATACACCCCCGCCGGCGGCCAGATCGACTTTACGGTCGAGGAGCTTCCGCCCGTTTCGCCGGGAACGGCTTCGGTGCGGTTCACCATTGCGGATACCGGGATCGGCATTGCCAGAGAGAAGCTCAAGGGCATTTTTGATCCCTTCACCCGCGAGGTGAACACCTCCGTCAATCAGGTGGAGGGGACCGGCCTGGGACTCACGATCGTCAAGAGCATCGTGGACGCCGCCGGCGGCACCATAGCGGTGGAGAGCGAAAAAGAGAAAGGCTCTGAATTTACCGTGACACTGCCGCTGCAGATTCAGAGCGAGGCCGAGGCGCTGGAGCGGTACAGCTATCTGCGCGGCAAAAAGATGCTGGTTCTCGAGCAATCCGACGGTTATGCCGGGGAGGTCTGCGAGATGCTGCGCCAGGCGGGCGCCAAGAGCGTCTGCACCAGCAGCGTGGAGGCGGCGGCCAGGGCCGCTGCCGACAACAGCGAGGTCTACCTGGTGGCGCTGATCGACCGGAAGGCGGGCGCGGCGGAGGCCGTGCATGTCATCCGCGCGGCCGCCCCGAAGCAGGCGATCATTCTGCTGGTGTGTGAGGGGGAGCTGAAGGAGCTGGAACAGACCGCGCTGGCCTCCGGCGCGGACGGACTTCTGGAAAAACCGCTGTTCCGCAGCGCGCTTTATGAAAAGATCATCTCAGTCTGCCAGGGGGAAAAAGCCGGGATCACTTTGGACAAATACCTGACCGGCAGACGCATCCTCGTGGTGGACGATGTGGAGATCAACCGCATGATCGCCCAGATGATGCTGGAAAACGCCGGGGCGCAGGTGGAACGGGCAGGCAACGGCCGGGAGGCCGTCGAGAAATTCGCACGGTCCGAACCTTCGTATTACGATGCCGTTCTGATGGACGTGATGATGCCGGTGATGGGCGGTTATGAAGCGACAAAGGCCATCCGCGATCTGCCAAGACCCGACGCGGCGAAGATACCCATCATCGCGATGACCGCGAACGCCTTCGCGGAGGACGTGGAAAAATCTCACGCGGCCGGAATGAACGGCCACATCAACAAACCTGTGGAGGCCGGCGACGTCAAAACTGCGCTGCGGGGGCTGCTGTAAGGCATCTCCTGAGTATGCAGAAAGCCGGCGAACCTCTCTGCCCTATGAGTTTCCACTTGTAAACCCATGATGCAAGTGCTATGATGATGCTGCAGACATCAAAAGCATCATGCCAGTTGCCCAATCTGGTGGAGGGGGACGATGATGAATACCGTCAACAATGAAAAAGCGATGAAGAGATCCAAGGCGCAGATTTGTTCCGCGCTGATGAAGCTTCTGCAGACGAAGCCATATCGCAGGATCACGGTTTCACAGGTTTGCGATTCTGCCGGCGTTTCCAGGCCGACTTTTTACAAGAACTTTAACACGATGGACGCGGTCATCCGCTATCGGCTGCTGCAGCTGAAGAAAAGCTATGACCGGAGCCATTCCTGTTCCGGTGAGATCTGCGCGCATCTCACGGATTTTTACGCCTTCGTCAAAAGCAATCCGGAAATGGATTTGCTGCTGACCAAAGCCAAGCTGTTCCCGATCTTTGAAGAAATCGTCCGGGAAGACTACCAGACCCGCCTGGCAGGCATGAAATGGCAGACGATTAACCGTCCCTCTCTTGAGTACCTGCCTGGATACCTGTCCGCGACCGTCGTTTCGCTGCTGCAGAAATGGGTTGAGTCCGGATACAAACAGACGCCGGAGCAGATGGGAGAGCTCGCATCGAAGCTGATCGACGGGTATGAAACGCTGCTCTTGCCGGAACCGGCCGCAACAGCCGAAAACGGCCGCAGCGAGAGCCTTGCGGACATTCTCAACAACATTCCCGTCGGTGTGTGCGTGCTGTTCATGCCCGACGAAACGCATCAGGAGATCCGTTTTGCCAACATGCAGCAGATGCGGCTCATCAATCCCAATATGCCGTCGCCCGAGAAGGTCGATCCGCAGCGGAGCGCGCTCCGCGCCGGCTATTACAAAAACGCGTTCAGCGGCGTCCATCCCGACGATCTGCAGGCCGCGCAGGAAACGTTTCGGAAAAACTATCATGAAAAGCAGTTCCAGGTCCCGCCGATTCGCCTCAAGACAGGCAGCGGAGATTATATCTGGGTGGCCATGGACGTGACGCTCCGGGAGGATCTGCCGGACGGGAAACTTTTCTATGCTTCTTACCGCGACATCTCAAAAGAGATCCAGCTCCGAAAGGAACTGGAGGTTCAGAGGCAGAAGAATGTAGAGAAAACGCTCCTGGACACGATCGGACATCTTCCCGCCTGCTCTATTCTGTATCGGGAGAAAGAAGACGGCACGATTGTTCCCGAGCGTTTCTCCAATGAATATCTTCACTTCAGAGGCTATCCGGAAGGCGAAACCCCTCATACAGACGAAAACGGCTTTTTGCAGACGGTTCATCCGGAAGACCGCGGCAAGGTCCTTCAGGCGCTGGAAGCAAGCAACGGAGGACGCGGGCAGCATCCCGTCATCATTCGGATCTGCATTCTCGGCGATGGATATAAGTGGGCCAGCGCGAATTTTACCTGGTTTTCCGTTTCGGAAATCAAATATCTCTATGTCGTGTTTACGGATATCGACGATCTCAAAAAGCAGGAGTCGCAGCTGCAGAGCCAGTATGACGCCGCGCAGTCCTCTCTGGACTCTGTCGCCGACACGTATCTGATGACACAGCGCTCCAACCTGACGCAAAATAAGGTCGATGCGCTGCGCGGACGGGGTGCGCCTCCGGCGAGCTGGGAGGGGCGCAGCTATGACGACCTCGTCCGGAGGCTCATGCAGGAGGTAAAGGAAGACGAAGACCGCAAAAGCTGCGCGGAACTGCTGGACCGGACCTATTTGCTGGAGCTCTTTGAAAAAGGGATCAGGATAGTGACGAGAGAGTTTCGTTCCAATCCCGCGGGGCAGGAAACGCTTTGGGTACAGGGTGTCACCACGCTTTCCAGGCATCCCAAAAGCGGCGATGTTTTTGCGTTTTTTGCGCTCAGCGACATCCGGGAAAAGAAGCTTACCGAAGCGATCATCCATAACATTATCGCAGAACAATGCGACTACGTTTGCTGTATTGATGCGAAAAGCCAACGGTTTATGCTGTTCATTCCAAACAAGCGGTGGAGAGGAAAAGAGATCATCCCTGCCGGTTCGGATTATGCGGAAACCCTGAATTCTGTTTTTATTAAATATGTGGCGCCGGAAGAACGTGAAAAATACAAAAGCTTTACAGACCTGTCCCATGTGCTGGCGTCGCTGGAAAAGAAGGAGAGCATTTCGGCTTTGTTCCATAACAGTGAGCAAGGCGTCACCCGCGTGAAACAGCTGGAATTCTCTTTTCTGGACAGGGAAAACGGCTTGCTTTCATTGGTAAAAACGGATATCACAGAGGCGCAGCGGCAACAGCTTGAACAGGAGAAACGTCTGCGGCAGGCGCTTGAAATGGCAGAAACGGCTACCGCGGCAAAGTCGGATTTCCTTGCCAGCATGAGCCATGATCTGCGCACGCCTCTGAATGGCGTCATCGGCTTCACAGCTTTTGCACTGCGGGAAAGCAACCCGCAGAAAAAGCAGGAGTATCTTGAAAAGGTTGAGTCTTCGGGGAAGCTGCTGCTTGACCTGATCAACGATACGCTGGACCTGTCGCGAATCGAGAGCGGCAAAGTTGTTCCCGAACCGGAGGCCGTGATGTCAGACGACCTGATCCCGGCGGTTGTGACGGCGCTGAAACCGTCCGCTGAATTAAAAGGCGTCCGCCTGGCGGAGAATCTCAGTGATTACCAGAATCAACCCGTATGGATAGACAAGCTGAAGGTGAACAAGATCGCTCTGAACCTGATCTCCAACGCGATCAAATTCACGCACGCCGGCGGACTGGTCACGGTGACGCCGTACTGTTCTCCCGAGGGTCCCAACCAGGCGAGCTGCGGCTTTATCGTCGAGGATACCGGCATGGGGATGAGTGAAGAGTTCATGAAGCACATGTATGAACCCTTCTCGCAGGAAAAGCGGTCGGAGTCCGTGCAGACGCCGGGCACCGGCCTCGGCCTCTCCATCGTGAAACGGTATGTCGACCTTCTGGGCGGTACGATCCGTGTTGAAAGCCGCCTGCATGCGGGAACTCGCTGGGATGTCGCGCTCCCTGTGACAAAGCTTCAGAACGGTTTGCAGGAAAGGCCGAAAGCGAAAAGCCTGGAGGCTCTGAAGGGACGGCGAATTCTGCTGTGCGAGGACAATCATATGAACACCGAGATCGCATCCGTGCTGCTGAAGGATAAAGGGATGCTGGTGGAAACGGCCGAAAACGGCGCGATCGGTTTGGAAAAGTTCTCCGTTTCTCAGGTAGGTTACTACAACATGGTGCTGATGGATATCCGCATGCCGGAGATGAACGGACTTGAAGCGGCAAGGCAGATCCGCGCGCTGAAGCGTCCTGACGCCGGCACCGTTCCGATTATAGCCATGACGGCGGATGCTTTTGAAGAGAGCATTCACGAGGCAAAGGACGCCGGCATGAACGCGTATATCACCAAACCGGTGGAGCCGCAGAAACTGTATTCAATTTTGCAGGAATACATGGAGCAAAAAGCATAATGAGAAAAAACGCTGAAAGAACGATCGCAATGATTCTCCTTCTTGCCTGTATCATCTCGCTTTTTTCGGTTCCCGCTTATGCGGCGGCTGGCAACAGCCGCACGCTTCGCGTCGGATTCTTTGCGTTTGACGGCTACCATATCCAGGACGAGGACGGAAAGCGCAGAGGGTACGGCTATGATTTTCTGCAGCTGCTTGCCCGCTACGGTGACTGGACCTACGAATATGTCGGCTACGACAAAAGCTGGGCCGAGATGCAGAACATGCTGGCGGATGGGGAGATCGACATTCTGACCTCCGCCCAAAAAACGCCGGAACGCGAGGAAAGGTTTGCATTATCGGATCAAGCCATCGGCACGAGTTCGGCCATTCTGACCGTCAGAAGCGGAGATACAAGATATACCCCCGGCGATTATGCAACCTATAACGGTATGCGGATCGGTTTGCTGAAAGACAACAGCAGAAACGAAAAACTGGTGAACTTTGCCGCAGAAAAGGGCTTTTCCTATACGTCGGTCTATTATGATGCCGCAGATGAATTGACGGCTGCCCTTCAAAACAACAGCGAAATCGACGCAATCTTCTCCAGCAATCTTCGCTCCATTCACGACGAGTGGGTTCTGGATGAGTTTGCTCCGTCGGACTTTTATGTTATGGTGCGAAAGGACGATACGGAGCTGCTTGCCCGAATCAACCGTGCGATCAGCCAAATGGACATCAATCTGCTCGACTGGCGGCACGATCTCTGGAACAAATACTATACGGCGGATTCCAACGGAGAGATTGCCTTTACCGCAGAAGAGAAAGCGTATCTGAGCGAGGTAAAGAAGAACGGCACCGTTATCCGCGCCATCGTGGAACCGGACAGGGCTCCGTACTCCTACTTTGAAAACGGCGAAGCAAAGGGGATCATCCCCGAAATTTTTTCGCGGCTCGAAGAGATGACGGGGCTGCATTTTGAGATCGTGGAAACAAAAAACCGCACGGAATATTTCAGCGCTCTCGACAGCGACAAAAGCATTCAGGTGCGAATCGACGCCTATGAAGACTATTCCGACGCGGAGCAGCGCGGCTATAAACTCACTTCGCCTTACCTCTCCGCATCTGTCGAAGAAGTCGCGCGCAAAACTTCCTCCGAGCCATATTCGACGGTGGCGCTTGTCAAAGAGGCAGACCCGACCGATTATCGCACGGCCGCTCTGAACAGCGGAGCCAGGATTCTGGAATATGAATCGATAGAGGAGTGCCTCAATGCGGTGAAACGCGGAGAGGCGGACGTCACCTACGTGCTGACCTACACGGCACAGCGATACCTGAACGACAACAACATCGCCGATACCTTAAAGTCCACGTTGTTTCCGCAGTACAGCATTCCGTACGCCGTCGGAGTGGCGAGTTCGGCGGACAGCCGCCTGCTGACCGTCATCGACAAGGCGGTGGCAAATCTGGACAGCGGGGATGTGGAGTCCATGATCCTTACGCAGACGGCGACCGGGCGGCGTGACATGACCCTGATAGAGTATTTTATAGCGCATCCCGCCGCGATCGTCATCGCGTTTGTGTTTTTTGCGCTGCTTCTTACCATGGCCGCGCTCCTCCTCTATCGCCAAAAAAGCATGGAGCTGATAGAGAAGAAAAACCGGGAGCTTCAAGCCGAAGCACAGCGCGCGGACAAGGCCAGCGCGGCCAAGTCAAAGTTCCTGTCCAGTATGAGCCATGATATGCGCACGCCGCTCAACGGGGTGATCAGCTTTACGAGTTTTGCGCTGAAAGCCGACACGCTTGAAAAAAAGCAGGAATATCTTGAGAAAACGCGGCAGT
>Ga0183095_11509_pt1 | contig 16320 bp, 9 predicted proteins | sample BioMet4_FD_130346 | JGI IMG/M metagenome (GOLD analysis project Ga0183095, IMG submission 130346) | Microbial communities from bioreactor (seeded with sewage sludge) at LBNL, California, USA - Biofuel metagenome 4 (v2) (version 3) | ecosystem: Engineered > Bioreactor > Anaerobic > Unclassified ...
GGAGATCCCGCACAGGTACTCCTTGGCGTGACAGGATCGGGTAAGACATTCACCGTGGCCAATGTAATAGCCAACGTGAACAAGCCCACGTTGGTGCTAAGCCATAACAAGACGCTCGCCGCGCAGCTCTATGAGGAGATGAAAGGCTTCTTTCCCAACAATGCGGTTGACTACTATGTATCCTACTATGACTATTATCAGCCTGAGGCCTACTTGCCTTCGAGCGACACCTACATAGAGAAAGACCTCGCCATCAACGATGAGATAGACAAGTTGCGTCTTGCCGCGGTAAGCGATTTGCTTTCGGGTCGGCAAGATGTCATCATCGTTTCGTCGGTCTCCTGTATCTATGGTATGGGGGCTCCGATCGCCATGCAGGAGAATGTCATCAACATTAAGAGCGGCCAAAAGATTGACCGCAACGATTTCCTGCGGCGTTTGGTCAGTGCGCTTTATGTTCGAAATGACATCGATCTGCAACGCGGCTTTTTCTCAGTCAAGGGAGATACCGTGAACATTGCCATGGCCTATAGCGACAATGTGTTGCGCGTGACGTGGTGGGATGACGAGATAGACAGTATCGAGGAGGTGGACCCGATAACCATGCACACCATTCAGAAGTTCGAGGAATATCAAATCTACCCGGCCAATCTGTTCGTCACAAGCAAGGAACAGACCGAAGAGGCCATCCGAAAGATACAGGACGACCTGGTGAAACAGGTCGCCTATTTCGAGGAGGAGCAGGAAGAGATGAAGGCTCAGCGCATCAAGGAGCGTGTGGAATACGACATGGAGATGATCAAGGAGCTTGGCCACTGCTCGGGAATAGAGAATTATTCTCGCTATTTCGATGGCCGCGAGCCAGGTGAGAGACCTTATTGTCTACTCGATTTCTTCCCGAAGGACTTTCTAATTGTCATTGACGAGAGCCATGTGAGCGTGCCACAGATCAACGCGATGTATGGTGGCGACCGTGCCCGAAAGAGAAACTTGGTGGAGTATGGATTCCGCTTGCCGGCTGCTTTCGACAACCGCCCTCTCCGCTTCGAGGAGTTTCACGAGATGATCAATCAGGTTATCTATGTGTCTGCCACGCCAGCCGCCTATGAGTTACAGGAGGCAGAGGGTGTTGTGGTGGAACAACTCATTCGTCCAACTGGCCTACTCGACCCGGAGATTGACGTGCGACCTTCTGAAAATCAGATTGATGACTTGCTCGCAGAAATCGTGGAACGTAGCGAGAAGCATGAGCGCGTGTTGGTCACAACGCTCACCAAGCGTATGGCGGAGGAGCTCACCGAATATTTGCTTAACCATGACGTGCGAGCCAACTATATCCATAGCGACATCGCCACGCTCGACCGCGTGCAGATTATGAACGACCTGCGCGCTGGGGTCTATGATGTATTGGTTGGCGTCAATCTACTTCGTGAGGGCCTCGATTTACCAGAAGTGTCGCTCGTAGCTATCCTCGACGCTGACAAGGAAGGGTTCCTTCGGAGCCATCGAAGCCTCACACAGACCGCTGGTCGTGCCGCGCGCAACATCAACGGCAAGGTCATCATGTATGCGGACAAAATCACAGAGAGCATGCAGAAGACAATTGATGAAACCAGTCGCCGCCGCATGATTCAGATGAAATACAACGAGGACAACAACATCACTCCCCAACAGATTGTGAAGGGCATCAAGTCGGCCTTGCATGGAAGCAGTGAAGGCGAGCGAGAGTCGGCCTCAACAAAGGATCGTGCCTATGTCTATCTGGAACCGGAGAGTGCCACCTTTGCTGCTGATCCGATCATCATGCACATGTCACGTGCTGAGTTGGAGAAGAGCATCGAAAACACTAAGCAACTCATGGAACAGGCTGCCAAGGAGCTCGACTTTATTCAGGCAGCACAATATCGCGATGAGATGCTGAGGTTACAGGGACAATTGGAGCAGAAAGTCTGAACTTGTTTTACTCGATGCCTCACTTTTAAAGTCAAAGATTCGGCATTAGATTGGTGGATCATATCTTTATTCTAATGGTCGGCAGATAGATTTATCCCAAACTCACATTCCCGTACTTCACTTTCTAGATTACTCGGAAAAAAGGTTAAAAACTTTACCATAGCCCTCCGAACCAACATAATTTCGTAATTTTGCCTAAAATGTATAAATCGAAAGTCATGAAACATCTGATTATCGCAATCTTGGCTTGCCTCCCACTCATGGGCATGGCACAAAACTCATGGGAACTTCCCAAGGAAGAAAACAAGCAGGCAGAACCCAAGAAGAAAGCGCTTTTCGAAAAAAACAAGAAAAACGAGGACCCAAAATACTTGGAGGGTGCTGTGCCGGTAGTTGATGGAAAAGTGGTCTTTACACTCGACCGCAATGTGCCAGGCATGAGTGCCGACGAGATTTACAACAAGCTCTACGTGCTGTTGGACAGCATGACCAAAGCAGAAAACCAGTCGGAGATGAGCCGCATCGCCGTAGTAAACAAGGCTGAACATACCATTGCCGCTCGCTTCAGGGAGTGGCTGGTGTTCCAAAACACGTTTTTGGCTCTGGATCGTACCGTCTTCAACTACGTCATCATTGCCAATGCCACTGATGGACATGTCAAGGTCACGATGGAACGACTTAACTACCAGTACGAGATGAGTCGCACCGAAAACGGCGGTGGCTTGGAAGTAAAGGCCGAAGAGTGGATCACCGACGACAACGCTCTGAACAAAAAGAAGACTAAACTCACTAAGGGGAGTGCCAATTTCCGTCGCAAGACCATCGACCGGAAGGACTACATTTTCCATGAAGTCTGCTCTACATTGGGCATCCCTTATAACAACGGCAGCAAGTAAAAGCAATTATCTTCCCATAGGAAACAAAGACTTGAAATGGATAACGACAATCAATATATTCCCCATAGGCATCGCAATGACGACGCGCCAAAGGACAAAAAGATCCGCCTGCGCAACTGGCTCAACATCATCTTTATGGTTGGAGCCATCATTGGCGTATTGGTCTACGTCTTATGCAACCACGACATTGGCATCATCATTGTCCTGGCAGCCATGATCTTCAAGATTGTGGAGGTATCCTTACGTTTCTTGCAATAAATGAGAAAACTTCTCCTTTCCACTTTTATCTGCTTCTCTTTTCTGCCGACTCAAGCCCAGCTGAATCAGCAAGATAATGGATTCAATCAGATGGATCCCCAAGGCAACGTCACTCGACGAGGTGATCGCAATCAGACGGACAGCCTTGGGTCGGATAAGGAGATCCCAAAGGGCTTGAGCGTGTGGACTCTAGACCGTAGGTTCGGAGACCGCATCAGTGCCGTGCCCGACACCATCTCCCACATGTTCATGAACTCTATCTTCACCAATGGTGTTCGAGGGGAGTTCAATACAACGGGAAACCTTGGGTCCCCCCGAGAAAACCGTATTTTCATTGACCGTAAAAGCGAGAGTCGAGACTTTATTTTTACCAATCCCTACGACTTTTTCATCACACCGGTGGAGGATTTTCGCTTCACCAACACCCTATCGCCATTTACCAAACTTACTTATAACAACTGTGGAGACCGCACCAACGGTGAAGATCACTTCACGGCACAATTTGCCGTGAACGCAGGGAAACGTATCGGTGCAGGCTTTAAGTTCGATTATCTCTATGGGCGTGGCTACTATAGTGCGCAGTCAACGTCCCACTTCAACTACACGATGTACACCTCATACCTTGGCGATCGATACCAAGCTCACCTGATTGCCACCACCAATCACCAGAAGATAATGGAGAATGGTGGTATTACCAGCGATATGTACATCACGCATCCCGAGGCCTTCAACGAGAGTTATCAGACTTCGGAGATACCCACTATGCTTGAGCGTAACTGGAATCGCAATGATAATCAGCGCATATTCTTCTCCCAGCGCTATAGCTTAGGCTTCAATCGGAAGGTCCCAATGACCCCGAAAGAGATTGAAGCCAAGAAGTTTGCCATGTCATCGGAAAAAGAAGAGGCAGTGCGAAAAGCAAAGGAAAAGGCTGTCAAGGATGCTCAAAAAGCCGGACTCGACGTTAACGAGAATGATGTCGAGGTGGCGAAGTCCTTTGGTGGGCGACCTCAGGATGCCAAGATCGGCGAGCGTACGACACGCGTTGACAGCACGACCACTGATTCGTTGTCCTCCTCTGGTCGTATCCAAGTGAGTAGCAAGGCCTTTGCCGATAGTCTGATTGCAGCTTCGAAGAAGGCGGCCGAGGATACGTCATGGCTCAAAAACGAGTATGTGCCAGTCACCAGCTTTATCCATACACTCGACTTCAATAACTATACTCGTATCTACCAGGCTTATCAGACTCCCCAGGACTACTATCTCGACACCTTCAAGGCTGACGAGAAATATGCCCCGGACTCAATCTTTGACAAGACGCGTCACTGGAGCTTGCGCAACACATTTGCCATATCTTTGCTTGAGGGCTTCAACAAGTGGGCAAAAGCCGGACTCAAAGTCTTCGCTACTCATGACCTGCGCCACTTCACCCTGCCCGACTCTGCTGGCGTAAGTTCATGGAACGAAAACTCTCTGACCGTCGGCGGTCAGCTAGTCAAGACACAGGGACGCACCCTTCATTATAATGTGACTGGCGAATTTGGTGTACTCGGTAAAAACCTCGGGGAGATACATGTCGACGGTGGTGTTGACCTCAATTTCCCATTGTTCAAGGACACGATGACGCTTGCGGCCACGGGCTTCTACCATCATGAGCGTCCTGCCTTCTATTATCGGCACTATCAGAGCCGCCATTTCTGGTGGGATGATGAGGATATGCCATTCATCGACCACATCCATGCACAGGGAATACTCAACTATCAGAAGACACGCACGAGACTACGTGTGGCTTACGATATCATCAAAAACCATACTTACTTCGCCGCGGGATATAATACCTCCGACCAAGGAAGGCTCTATAACTCGCTCGTCGTACGGCAAGCGTCTGGTGCAATCAACCTCATCACCGCTGAGGTAGCACAAGATTTCGCCTTCGGACCCCTCAACTGGGAAAGTGTGCTCACCTTCCAAAAGTCCACAAACAAAGAGGCCCTACCCCTACCTTCTATCAATGTCTACACCAATCTCTATCTCAGATTCAAAATTGCTCATGTGCTAAAATGCGATTTTGGTGCAGACGCTCGCTTCTTCACGAAGTATGACGCCCCCGAATATGTACCGGCAATAGGTAGCTTTGCTGTTCAGGCAAACGACGAAAAGGTGCAGATTGGCAATTATCCCATGATCAACGTCTATGCCAACTTCCACTTGCAGCACACTCGTTTCTTTATCATGATGAGCCACATCAATGCTGGACAAGGCACACGTGATTATTTCCTTGCACCCCACTATCCACTCAATGGCCGTGTGCTGCGAATGGGCCTCAGCTGGAACTTCTATAATTAGTCCTCTCCCAATACTCATTTTAAGAAATCATGAGTCGGATAATCCCTGCACAATCATTTGGGATTGTCCAAGCTTGAGTATTTCTTGTGCAACTTAGCAACTATTATACTAAGTTTCTTCAATGACCAGATGCATGCGACTAAGGGTATGGCAAAGACTTTATAACGGTCGACAAAAAGAATAAAAGGTTTGTAAACAGAGAAAGCCAAGCGCTTTCACTTATTTCTGTTATATTTGCTCTCAGTAAACATATCATCTACAATGCTATCTAACTGATTTGTTACATGGATCTCAAGCAGAAAGCTAAACAACTCAAAACGGATATACCTGCAGTACTCATCGCACTGAAGGATAAGCGCACACCGCTTCTAGCAAAAATACTCGCGGCAATAACTATTGGCTATGCCCTCTCGCCCATAGACCTGATACCTGATTTCATTCCCGTTCTGGGTTATCTTGATGATGTCATTATTCTTCCATTAATGATAGCACTTACTATCAAATGTATCCCGTTATACGTATGGGAGGAATCTCGTGCAAAAGCCGCTGGATACACGATAACCGACAAATCCAAGAATTGGTACTATGCTATCCCAATAGTTCTACTATGGTTTTTCTTTATATTCCTTATCGTTAGGGCAATTATCATCGATTGAATTGCTAACTTGTTGTCACTATAGCATATAACAGTTACATACCTAATGATTCTTCATTTAGCAACATAATGAAGAAAACATTAGCAGGATGCATAGATGTTAGGTGTTTTTTAGGACCTTATTCCTTTATGGTTATATAGTGTTCTCAAAGAATGTTTTTACTAATCTCACTACATTCTCAGCATAGATCAGTCTCCTCATTTGAAGTATAGGCCTATATCCGATGAGGATAACAGCCCTCTATAACATATATATAGAACATCTAAATCCAAAAGGTTTTAAATATATAATATTGGTAACGAATAAAATTTTCCCAACAAAAATCATATAACAGCATATATTAAGCTCCCTAATGTATTCGAATCCATGTTAGAAATATAACAATTTTCCTTCTGATTGTTGCACCTTCTTAGTGATCAGTACAAGACAAGAAAACGAACGTACTTCAAAAAACTCATAACCCAATTTTTTCGCTCCTTACTTAGTATTTACTATAATGTACGATTATATTTTTTATGAGAAAACGCTAGGTTGCAATTGTCTAAACTAGTCAAGGGATTGATATCATTAATCTGGATCTTCCTTATGTAGCATTAATAATCCTGTAATCAATATACACAAACGTAAAGTTCTTTTAACTATCAATGTAAATTTTTAATAACTTTGCAAATCCTTGATGACTTTTCATGTTGTTAAACTATAACTTACAACAACATAAGCTGGCATAAAAGAAATAGAGAAATCGGTATACTTTCATCGAGCTTACATGTTTGTAATCTAAATTTTGCCATAATTTGAATGTTGTAATATTACATTACATAATGTAATCGAAAACTTTTATTATGAAAGTGTTTCTCCAAAGTTTTACGTATTATTGGACCAATATATAATAGTATAAAGCCAACAGTAGCATGAATTATCAAAGTATTCACACCTTCTTCCAGTCTTTAAATTTTTTATAACATATTTGATTGTCCCATTATAATTATGCTTGTATCATCAAAGTCTATCTTTAGGTTCCCGGAAAATCATTTATGCTCAACATGAGAGATTTTGGGGTATGACAATATGAAAAAACATGAAATCATAGTTTCGTTAGCTATGTAATTATAGCGTTAGTATATAAATTTTATGGAAAATGTAATGTAAATTGTCGATGGATTTATCAAAGGATTGCATCTACATGTTACATTTATGTGATAAAGTGCTTTTTTTACTATTTTTTTGCGAAAATATTTGCATAATTAAAATATCACACTTAATTTTGCACTCGAATTTAAAAACCCAAAAAGTGGGTTAAAGCTTAAGCCATCAAAAATCGCACGTGAAGTGTGGGAGGACCAAAGCTTTACATAATAATAATGATTGCGAACGGATAATCATCTACACAAATGATGCCCTTTACAAGTTGGGGCAAAGTTGGGCAGGAAATGCTTTTAAAATCAAGTTTACATCACAATAATTCACAGGTAAAACTAATTCTTCATATATAATACACCCATAATATATCACACCATGAGTTTTCAAGCAACATTACTATTGCTAAGGAAATTTCTTAATTGATTATTAATATTTTATGAAACCAAAATTATTTTTAGTTTTGATGGCGATGCTAATCGTTGTCAAAGGGAAGGCTGCGGTCTCTGTTACGGAGAATCCAACTGGCACCGTCACGATTACTGTGGTTGGTGATCCCGGACAAATCGGTACTAAAGGATCCTATGTGTATAACACCTCGAACATTAATACTGCAGCTCAGACACTTATCAAAAATGCTACCACTCTTATCATTAAGGGTAACATCAACAGTGACGACATCAAGACCTTGGTATGGCAGAATCAAGTCAACAATAACTGGACAATTAAGAATCTGGACATGGGAGCTGCCACCATTTCGAAAATCTCTGTCGTTGCAAATCAATACAGCGTCACTTCGCATGATTTCATGCCCCAAAATTGGACTAAAATTGACTGTACAAATGTCGTGCTGCCTGTTGCCAGTGACGGTATCCTCCCCAACAACTTTGGTTCTTGTTTCACCAATACATTGGTAAGTGTCACCCTGCCCGCAGGTTATACCTCATTGGGAGATTACACCTTCTTCTTTAAAAGTAGTTTGACGACCGTGAATCTACCGGAGGGACTGTTATCTATTGGAAGAAATGCTTTTGATCAAAGTTCCATATCCTATATCACACTACCCAACACTTTGGAGTCAATAGGTATAGAGGCTTTTAAGCAATGCCAGCAATTGACTACCATCACGTTCCCCAAAAACATGAAATCAATCGGAGACAATGCATTTTCACTGACTTATCCCAAAGATGTCTATTTCTTAGGCAGCGAGGCTCCGGTAGTAGGACCGAATGCTTTTGATGGTGTTACCTATCATGGGAATAACGGATTCACTCCCACTAACTACAGCGACGCCCAGCCTATCGGTGACACAAATAATGGTTATGCAGAGCGACGTAACTATATGGTTGTTAATGGCACCCAGTCGTTTGGTGTGCTTCACCTTCGCGCCGACCTTACCAACAAACAACGTGCCAAATATATCGACATCACCCGAAACTATGAGGTAGCGATATATAATAATAAATACAAAGCATACTACGACCTTTACTATGGAAGCATGAAGATATGGCCCGGGCAATATTCCTGGCAGCAGGCTTACAACACCGCTGACAGTTTGTTACTATGGGACCGAACAACCACTTATGACGCAAATTATGAGGGACTTCACAAATTCGTTCTTGTCACCAATGATGTCTATGTAGATGATGCACAAAATTGGCCATTCGGAACTAAGGGCCAGCAGTGGTGGACGATTTGTGTACCCTTCAACATGACTAAGGCACAGGTCAGAACTACTTTTGGCGAGAATACGGAAGTGTGCAAATTGAGCGGTGTGGTCAGAAACCAAGAACTGAAGACTATCACCCTGAAGTTCCAGGATGACGTTTACAGCAGTGCGTCAACTGATGGAGATATTGTTATCAAGGCCCATGAGTCGTATATGATTTTCCCCACCGTATCACCTACCGTCGACATCAAGTTCAATGGGTATAAGCTTGTCGAGGGAGGAGCACTGCCCAGCATCATTACCGCTACGAAGGAAGGAACATCCACGGAGACCGCCAACTACACCTACCGCTTTATTGGAAACTATCTATCCACTTGGGATGCTGACGTGAACAATGGTGTTGGTCAGCCCATAAACATGCCTCAGTATGCTTATTTCCTCGGGGCTAAGGACACCAAGCATGTGTTTTTCTATCAATTAGGCACTACAGGTAAGTGGAATCTCTATACGTCTACCGTACAAGTATTCAACAGTGCCACCAATACAGCACAGACCTATGCCGGCGAAGACGACTCATTCATCTTTACACCAGGTGCCAAGATGGGTACTCTCTTCGGTAGCAGCTTCGAGGACTACACCACAAATATCGAACTCCCAACTCTCTCGGGCCGAACGATGGGCAACGAGCAGAACGTTTATAACCTTCAAGGACAACTGATAAGCAAAAACAACACCTCTCTTGACACTCTCCCTGAAGGAATTTATATTGTCAATGGTAAGAAATATGTAGTGAAGAAGTGATGAATAAGATTATGAAGAAGACAATATATACACAGCCATTCTGCGAAGTAATCGTAGTAAAGACAGAGCATGTTTTGCAAGCAACCAGTCGCTTTAGTCAGACTGGTTCCACCACATCAACAAACACTGCATACACTCATTATTCTGATCCCACAGGGCATGTGGAGACTACCACCGGAGGTGAATCTCTTGGCAAGCACAATCAATTATGGGAATACGATCGAGTAGGAATCAATTGGTAGAGAGTTATACGAATTAATCAAGCGGTGTGTCAATGTTCATGTTTGAACTGACACACCGCTTTTTTGTTGGGCAAGATGCGGCATGATGTATGGATGTCATCTCAACTGTGTCATGACGAATGATAATAAATTATGTAACTTCGAGCTGCCCAAAAGAGTATCAGGCTCACATAGCCTTTTATCCCTTAGAGAAGGAGCCAGTATCTCTTAGATAAACATATTCTTTCAAATTTACTTTGGGAGATTTTTGTTCCGTATGATTCTTCTTTGACAATATGAAAAGAATTACACATATACAACACCCAACAATAATCAGGATGATTTTATTTTTCGAGTTTATTCGATTTGTTTAATATTGAAAGTTATGTTGAATTGTGGTTCATTATTGTTTGAATGAAAATGGTAATCATACAAAAGACTGATATCTTCGAGACATCAATCTTCTTATGAAGTTATGAATTTGTTATTCGATTTTTTCTTTTTTTCCTCCAATAACGTATGAAGAAAATTATTCCTGTTGCCAGCAGGATGACCGCCCAAAGATTTGCCAGCATCACGACGAATGTAAGAAGAGTTTCCCATCCGTTCGAGAACCCATTGCCTATACGATTCCAAAAATTATAATCAGGATTTGATTCGTAAAACGTTACGTTAAGCGTACTATAATCAACCTGGCCATTCAAGTATCTAAACCTCCCTTCGGTTGACTCAATGTCTTCACGGAGCTTTCCCATTTGTTCTTCAATTTTGAGAATCTCTTCTACTTTGGTTGCTTTCTGAAGGAGTTGAATATAACGTGCTTCCAGTTCTTTTTTGGTTTTGAGACGTTTATCAAGATCAATATGTTCTTCTGTTACGTCTGACAGTCTTACTTCGCGTGAGTCTATTTTTGTAGCTTGTTCAGCCACATTATTAATGAGTGTATCAAAACTACTAGAAGGAATACGTATAGTCAACGTATTTGATTTGCGTTCATCGTAAGTGGAAATCTCATCGCTTTCAATGTAGCCTTTTAATGCTTTGACCTGTTTCTGTATAGCTGACTTAGTCTTTACAATATCCTTTGTCTCAAAATTGATATCACCTGTCTTTGTGATTTTTCGATCGTATTCACTGGCTTGTTTGTCTTCTAGTTTTGCTTCTTTCTTTGCAGCTGCTTGAGGAGTTTTCAACTCTGATAGTTCAGTAACCTCGTCCATGGCAACAGAGCTTTCATTGGCCTTATTACCGCATGACCAAATAAAAAATAGGGATAAAACCAAAAGTAGTAGTGTGACTTTTTTCATGTGTAAGAAGATTATATGTTTCTTCTGCAAATATAAATATTTTGGCGATAGGGTGCAAGGGAAAGACATTAAATTAAATTTACTTTACCACTACTATCCATGTGATTAAGATAACTTAATGAATTTAGGATAAAAAGAAGGGCTGTTGCGAAAGGATACTAACGGCACTGCGATTGAGTACTAATCGGCACGCGATAAGTGCCGAAACGCAACGCGTTTAGTATCGAATCGCAGTGCCATTAGATACTAATCGCACCGCCAAAGATGCCTTTTCGCAAGTCCCTGTGCTTTAGGATATGTCCTGATATCCTGAAGTTCGGCCTTTTACTGAAGTATATACATAGTTTACCGGACACTAATATAATAAAATATAGGAATGGGGTCAGCCTATGCCATAACCCTTGCGGCGGTCAAGACGGTGCAAGGAGAGGGCGACAAGGATGGTCAACGCGCCAAAGCAAGCAAAGATAAGCATGGGTGTAAGGAAGGCGGTAGCAGGATCAACGGATTGTGTCGTGTCTGTGGCCTGCAATGTGGCGCGATCGAGCAGACTACCAATAAGGATAGGTATCATGGCTCGTCCCATGTTTTGTAGCCAAAATATGCTGGCGTAGGCGGTACCAAGACGCACCTGTGGGATAATCTTCGGCACGCTCGGCCACAAGGCACTAGGCAACAACGAGAAGGCGATGCTGAAGAGAATCATGGCCACCACGGGGAACCATGGGCCAAGATGGATGGGTAAGGCAAAGAGCAGATGGACGGCGGTGAGCAATGTAGCACCTGCGAGGATGAACGCGGTGCCACGACGCAGGCGATCGTAGAGATGCCCGAAGATGGGCGTAAGGAGGATAGCGCCAAAGGGAACAATGGCCACGATGGTGCCGGCAATGTCGTCGGCCACGCCGTATTTGGTAACCATCATGCGGGCGGCAAACTTGAGAAAGGGATTGACGGCACTATAAAAGAAGAGACAGATGAGGGTGAGATGCCAGAAGCCAGCATCGCCCAAAATCTTTTTGAGATCGCCAAAGTGAAATTTCTCTGACTCGTCTGTAGCCTCAGCCTCTACCTGTTGGTCTAGTTTACGGTCGAAAATGCTATAGACCAAGAAGCCGATCAATCCGATGACGAGAAGCAAGACACCCAGCATAACACTGGCTGATGGCGTGCCGAAGTGCTGCGCAAAAGGCTTGCTGATAGCCAAGGCCGATGCCGTACCAAGACGCGCCATAGCCACCTGTATGCCCATGGCGAGCGCAAGCTCATGCCCTGTGAACCATTTGACCATGCACTTGGAGACCGTGAAACCTGTCACCTCGCTCCCCACGCCGAATATAGAGAACCCAAAGGCAGCCAGCATGACCTGATGCTTGACCGGTCCATCGAGTCCGAAGAAGGGAAGATGAACGACGGTAGTGGCGTCGGGCGATACCCATTGCAGTGCGGCAAACTTGACGAACGCACCCAAGACCATGAGTGTCGTGGCAGTTGTGCCGGTGATGCGGATGCCGAGACGATCGAGCGCCATGCCTCCCACAAACATCATGAGCAGATAGACGTTGAGGAACGCATACGATCCGCTGAAGAAACCATACTCCGAACTGGTCCACCCGAGGTCGTTTTCGAGCATCGTCTCCAGTGGCGACATCACATCATAGACGAAGTATCCCGTCATCATGGCGAAGGCGACGAGGAATAATGTTATCCAACGAAGTGTTCGGTTATCGGAGAGAATCTTCATAAAATGAAAAGATGAAATAATGAAAATATGAAAAGATTATGGGCAGCCAGATAGATTTTGATTTGATGGCATTTACCCTCTAAAGGCAAAGATAGCAGAAAGATGGGATAATAGAAAATGAAAAGATGAAAACATGAAAAGATGAAAAAATTAGTGCAGACAGATAGAGAATGAACCGAAGTCAGCTACCCTCAGAAAAGAAGAAAGAATGAAAAGATAAAAGGATTATTCTAATTAAGGAGAATTCGCCATGTTTAGAATTGGGGTTATTTAATGACTCCCACGCATTGAAAAAGAAAAGATGAAAATATCACCGCCTGAGCAAGCAATATTTTCATCTTTTCATTCTTTCATTTTTTCATTTTTTATTTGATGTTCGGTTCTTCCAAACCGAGGCCTTTCTTCTTATCAACGACCTTCAGAATCAATCCTATGATCAGGGCTGCAAGGCCGAGACTTGCCAACATCACCAGCGGAGCAGTGTAGTTGAGCTTCGTAGCTTCGGTGACGCCAGGATTAGTCTTGTCGAGCACCTTACCGATGAGCAATGGGAAGAGCCACAACCCGATGTTCTGAATCCAGAAAATCAGAGCGTAGGCAGAACCGATGATCTTTGCATCCACCAGCTTAGGCACGCTAGGCCAAAGCGATGCGGGTACCAAAGAGAAGGAAGCGCCAAGCACTAGGATAGTGAGATAAGCCACAATGACACCACCAACGAGGTTTCCCTGGAATGTCGGAAGTACGAATGCAAATGTGAGGTGGCACAAGATAAGGAGCAATGAGCCCAAGACAAGCATGGAAGCAGCCTTACCCTTATGGTCGACATAGTTGCCAAGAATTGGCGTAATGCCCACGGCCAAGAGTGGGAACACTGCAAAGATGGACTCAGCAGACTGACGCATATAGCCCATGTAGCAATAAACCACAAGCGCAACGACAGAGATGGTGAGCATCAGGTATTTCATCGACTTTCTCTTCATGAAGTTGAACATGAAGGCCGTGACAGCTACGACGAGCATAATGGCATATTGCACGATGGTCACGCTAGACGAAGCCCAGAACGAGCCCTCTTCCACACCTTTGAAGGTAAGGTTGCACTGGAGCATGTTTACCGCATACTTCTGGAATGGGAAGATAGCCGAATAGTAGAGCACACATAGCAATGCCACGAGCCAGAAGCCCAGGCTGGATAGAATTTGGCCAAGGTCCTTGATCCTGAAGGGATCGTCCTTCTCCTCGGCCTCGCCTGTCTGTGCATCCAATTTCTTATCCATGAAGAAGTAAACAATGAACATCATCAAGGCGATACAAAGGAGTACGACACCGAAAGCAACCGAACGAGACACATCGATGGTGCCGCCAAACTTGGCAAAGAACGGTGAGAAAATCATGCAGGTTGCCACGCCGAGACGAGCCAAAGCCATCTCAGAGCCCATGGCAAGCGCCATTTCGCGACCCTTGAACCACTTCACGATACCACGGCTCACCGTGATACCAGCCATCTCTGCACCGCATCCGAAGATCATAAAGCCACAAGCAGCGACCTTGGCAGAGGCAGGCATGCCCTCGTAGAATGGAGAAACGCCCAACTGTTCAAATACAGGGATGTGGTTAAGGTTGTTGGTAAACCACACCTCTACTCCACTTCCTATGAAGTTTTCACTGATGGCATAGTACTTGATCAATGCTCCGACGAGCATCACGGCTCCCGAAAGTATGGCCGTGAAGCGCACGCCCATCTTGTCGAGGATGATACCCGCAAAGATGAGAAAGAACACGAATACGTTGAGGAAGGTCTCTGAGCCCTGCATTGTGCCAAAGGCGGTGGAGTCCCAACCCCTTGTTGTGAGCATCAGATCCTTGATGGGGGACAGGATGTCCATAAAGATGTAGGCACAGAACATGGCCAAAGCCAACAGCAACAGTGCTGTCCATCTTACCCCAGCGGAATCTCTTAGGGTCTTTTCAATTTGTTGAGTCATAATATTATTTATCGATTTTCTTACTCTAAATGTTTTCCCTGTTCCTTAGTTAGCCTTCAGCCAACGATCCAACCAGTTGAAATAGGTGCGCTGCCAGAGCACGCCGTTCTGTGGTTTGAGCACCCAGTGATTCTCGTCGGGGAAGAGAAGGAGCTCTGCGGGGATGCCCCTCATGCGTGCGGCATTGAATGCTCCGAAGCCCTGATTGGCATTGATGCGATAGTCTTTCTCACCATGGATGCAGAGGATTGGGGTGTCCCACTTGTCCACTGCAAGGTGGGGACTGTTGGCATAGGTGCGACGAGCAGCCTCGGTCTGGTCCTTATTCCAATAGGCATCGTCATATTCCCAGTTGGAGAACCATGCCTCCTCGGTATCGGTGTACATCGACTCAAGGTTGAAAGCACCGTCATGAGCAATAAAGCACTTGAATCTGCCATCGTGATGTCCAGCCAGATAGTAGGCGGAGAAGCCACCGAAGGAAGCTCCCACACATCCTAGGCGATCCTTGTCAACATAGGGAAGTTCGTTAGCTGCATCGTCGATAGCCGACAGAAGGTCTTTCATGGGCTGACCTGTCCAGTCCTGGCTCACTGCCTCGTTCCACTCACTGCCAAAGCCTGGGAGACCTCTGCGGTTAGGTGCAACCACGACATAGCCATTGGCTGCCATGATATACATGTTCCATCTGTAGCTCCAGAACTGGCTAACGGGAGTTTGCGGACCACCCTCGCAGAAGAGGAGAGTGGGATATTTCTTGTTGGCATCGAAATGAGGTGGCAAAATGATCCACTCCAACTCTTGCTTGCCATCGGTCGTCTTCACCCAACGCTGCTGAACAGAAGGCTTAGCCAACTGGTCAAGGATGTGCTTGTTTTCCCCGGTAATCTGAGCAACGGCGGAGCGTTTCTCCTTTTTATTGACGGTGAGCAAATAGAGATCATCAGGTGCTAGATAGGAATGACGGGAAACGAGAAGTTGCTTGCCATTGGCCAAAGCCTGCAGAGAGCCGTAGTCATACCAGCCGTCCGTGAGTTGCATCACCTCGCCTTTGAGGTTTGTCTGATATACCATTCCAACGGCATTCCAAACGCCAAGGAAGAAGAGGGTCTTGGAATCATTGCTCCAACAGAAACCATCGACATTGCTATCGAATCTCTCTGTCACATAAGTCTTGGTGCCATCGGACAAGCGATAGACACAGAGGCGGTTGCGATCGCTCTCATAGCCGTTGCGTGCCATGCTCTGCCAAGCCACATATTGACCATCGGGCGAGAACTGTGGGTTCTGGTCATAACCAACGTTGAGGTCGCCCTGCTGATGATTGACGGCCTGATTGCGCATGCT
>Ga0183095_11510_pt1 | contig 16319 bp, 12 predicted proteins | sample BioMet4_FD_130346 | JGI IMG/M metagenome (GOLD analysis project Ga0183095, IMG submission 130346) | Microbial communities from bioreactor (seeded with sewage sludge) at LBNL, California, USA - Biofuel metagenome 4 (v2) (version 3) | ecosystem: Engineered > Bioreactor > Anaerobic > Unclassified ...
AGTGTCTGATGAGCGAAGTCCGTAGCTGGGGTACCATAAGAGATGTATGCTACATTCTTTTTGGTTGCAATGGGGGCGTCACCTTTACCGGTGATGATATAATAGATGTGGCATCCATTGGTGGTTGTCACCTTCACGGTGCAATAGTCATCTACGCCAGGTGTGTCGTCAGGTAGTACCCATGCCACGTCATTATAAAATGTAGGCACATTATTGCCAGAGACGGTACTGATGGTCGTACCGTCCACACTGATATTAAGACCACGGGCTTCAGTATTTTTGTGTGATTCGATACCCATTTTTACCGTGTCTCCCTTCAGTGCTTTGAAGGTAAATGTTATCCCTGAGCCATTGAGCCATATGAAACTCTTGCCATTTGGATACATTCCTGATGGACTACTGGTGTTTTCTGCCTGTGCAAAGTTGTAAGCGATGACAAACCCTTTGGCTTTCACCCCAGTGACATTGAGTCCCTCTAACTCTGTTATCACTTTCTCAGCACCGTCCACTACGGTTATGGCATTGCCATCAGCATTGACAGTGGTACCATTATCGGAACTCCAGAAAGCTTGGTCTGCTGCAGTAGTAGCGTCTTTTTCCCAGTTGCGCCAGTGTGATGTAGTTCCAGTAGCACCATTCTGTTGCATGTCAGTGTTGAGGTTGGTGATTGTCGTGGCACTAAATCCGGTGCGGAAATCCCATGTCTTTCTTATATTCTGGGCATTGGTGCCAAGTGCCAAAGAAAGTAAGATAAACGTTAGTGTAAATAGTTTTTTCATAAGCTTTTGTATTACTAGTAATAATTAAAGTAGTTTAAGACTCAGTAAATTAGTATGGCAAAGATAAACAAATTATGATAAACTACTTATTGTTTGTTCTATATTTCCACTCCTTTAACTTTTTTTGACAAAGAAGCAACAGCGTCAAATATAACAAAAAAGCGACCACTAGAGTGACCGCTTGTCGTTTGAACCTTGTTGAAACAAGGCATGAAATTGAATCAAATTTGGTTTACGCCAATATTACTTAGCTTTTGCGCCTAGTCTTTGAATCCATTTTCCGCCCTTCATGCAAGCGAGACCGATGAGAATAAACGGTATGGAGAGCAATTGGCCCATGTTGAGAAACATGCCAGCTTCAAAGTCAACCTGGATGTCTTTGGTGTATTCGAGTAGGAAACGCGCGGTGAAAACAAGTGCCAGGCATAACCCAAAGAAGTAGCCCGTGCCCACTTTCTCGGGACGACGACGGTAGACGAGGTAGATAATGATGAAGAAACAGGCGTAGCAGAGGGCCTCGTAGAGCTGTCCGGGATGGCGCGGATACTGGTCCACGCGCTCGAAGATGAACGCCCAAGGCACGTCGGTCACCTTGCCGATGATCTCGGAGTTCATCAGGTTTCCTAATCTGATAAATGCCGCCGTGACGCAGGACACGATGCCCATGTTGTCCAATACGGTCCAGATAGACATCTTCATGTTGCGCGCATAGAGCCAGATGGCAAAGAGCATACCTATCACTCCGCCATGAGAAGCCAAGCCTTCGTAACCCACGAACTTCCATGAGCCATCAGTCATATGGTGGATGGGCAAAAGCATTTCGACGATATGGTCCCACGAAGTGAGAAAATAATCGGGCTGATAGAACAGGCAATGTCCAAGCCTTGCACCAATAAGGATGCTGAGGAAGATGTAGATGAAAAGTGGATCAAATTTCTCCTGAGGTATCTTCTGCTCCTTAAAGAGCCGCTGCATCAGGAAATAGGCTAGCAATAGACCCAGCAGCCAGCACATGGAATACCATCGGATGCCGAAGCTGCCGATATGAAACATTATCTCGTTGGGATTCCAAAGAATGTAGGATAGCATAGGATGGAGTGTTAAACGTTAAACCTAAAGTGAACGATATCGCCGTCTTGCATCTCATATTCCTTACCCTCGATGGAGAGTTTGCCAGCTTCTCGCACGGCAGACTCTGACTCATATTTCAGGTAATCGTCATACTTGATGACCTCGGCGCGAATAAATCCTTTCTCGAAGTCGGTGTGGATCACACCTGCACATTGCGGAGCCTTCCATCCCTTATGGAATGTCCATGCCTTCACCTCCATCTCTCCGGCGGTGATAAAGGTTTGAAGGTTGAGTAGGGCATAGGCTTTTTTGATCAGTCTATTGACGCCACTCTCCTCCAATCCCAGTTCATCGAGGAAGAGCTTCTTATCTTCGTAACTCTCGAGTGATGCGATATCCTCTTCGGTTTTGGCAGCGATGACCATGCATTCGGCACCCTCCTTGGTAGCAACTTCTTCAATGCTGCGACTATATTCGTTTCCTGTTTGTGCATTAGTCTCGTCGACATTACAAACGTAGAGAACTGGCTTAGTGGTAAGAAGGAAGAGATCATGGGCTGCTTTCTGTTCTTCCTTGCTTTCAAAAGTTATTGTGCGGGCGTTTTCGCCCCGGTCTAAAACTTCTTTATAAGCATGCAGCACATCGACTATCACTTTAGCATCCTTATTGCCAGTTGCGGCAATTTTCTCTTGCTTAGCCATCTGGCTATCAATGGTCTCAAGGTCCTTGAGCTGTAGTTCGGTGTCGATAATCTCTTTGTCGGCAATGGGATTGACGGGGTCTCCGCCCTCGCGCACCACATTGTCATCGTCAAAGCAGCGTATGACATGGATGAGGGCATCGCATTCGCGGATGTTGCCGAGGAACTTATTGCCAAGTCCTTCGCCCTTAGATGCGCCTTTTACGAGGCCAGCAATGTCCACAATCTCCACCGTAGCAGGGACGATTCGTCCTGGGTGCACGATCTCGGCAAGCCGTGTAAGCCGCTCGTCGGGCACGGTAATCACGCCGAGGTTCGGCTCAATAGTGCAGAAAGGAAAATTGGCTGCCTGGGCCTTTGCGCTAGAAAGGCAGTTGAATAGGGTTGACTTGCCCACGTTGGGAAGTCCCACAATGCCACATTTTAATGCCATATCTCAATGATAATCTTTAAGTTCTGATTTGCAAAGTTACTAAAAAGATTGGATTACTTGCATGGCATAAGGTATAAATGTGAGTCAGGAATCATCGTTGCTCTGCGACTCTTTATATAAAAGAGTTGTCTAGAAAGCCATTGTTTCGTTTTAAAAAGTGTATATTTGTGCAATCTTCCTAATTTATTTCATAATCGAAAATGGATAGTATCTCAGATAAATCCACTCGAGAGCGGTCGATATTTCGTGTCACCGTGGCTGGCGGCATTGTTAATATAGGATTGGTTACCTTCAAGTTTTCAGCGGGAATCCTAGGTGGTTCTGCGGCAATGATAGCCGATGCGGTGCACTCTCTTACCGATTTTATCACTGATCTTGTGTTGCTTGTCTTTGTGAAACTGAGCAATAAGCCGAGTGACGTCGACCACGACTATGGCCATGGCAAATATGAAACGCTTGCCACGGCTATCATGGGATTGGCTCTGCTTGTTGTGGGCGTGATGATTAGCTATAATGGTCTGAGTAAGGCATGGGCGGCATTACAGGGCCAACAATTAGCAACGCCGGGGTATATAGCCCTTATTGCCGCCCTGTTGAGTATCATCTTGAAGGAGTGGGCATATAGGTTTACTATCAAGGTTGGGCGACAGGTGCACTCTCAGGCGGTCGTTGCCAATGCCTGGGACCACCGATCCGATGCATTCTCGTCCATAGGAACAGCCTTTGGCATTGGTGGAGCCATCTTCCTGGGACCCAAATGGGCTGTACTCGATCCATTGGCTGCCATAGTCGTGAGCGTGTTTATTCTTAAGGCCGCATATGGGATTATCAAGCAGGCGACCAACGAACTTTTGGAGGGAAGTCTACCGGCTAACATTGAAGAAGAGATTGTCGGTTTGGCCGTTGATGAGTCGTATGTGAGTGAGATACACAATCTTCGCGCTTAAGGTGAACGGACAGTACGAGAAACCTTCTGAGGAATCTGTTGGGGAGCTATTGAAAGAGTAAGGCGTAAGTGTTTGATGATTAGTAGAATAGTAGTTATTTCATATCAATCACATCATTTTCCTAAAAACAATAGTACGTTATCACGCGGTGAAACAAATTGTTTTACGTTGTGATTCAAATTGGTTCACGTTGTGATTCAAATTGTTTTACGTTGTGATTCAAATTGTTTTACGTTGTGATTCAAATTGGTTCACAAACTGTAATGTAGCGAATCGCTCTTGTACAGGGCACCGCTGACCATAAGTTTCTCAGGACTTGAAGTTGGCTAAATTCCTTAGAAGCGCAAGAGACGGGGATGGCCGTCTCTTAATTTAGTAAATTTCGAGTGGTAACAGGAATTATAATCGCGGTTTTTACCACTTCGCCAATCATTCTATGATAAGGCTTTGTTGGGAATTTTATCAATGTGCTTCGAGCCAGTTGTCACCCCATCCAGCATCGGCTACAAGTGGCACAGAGAGCTTGTAGGCACCCTGCATCTCCTCTAAGATGATGCGCTCTACCTTATCGGCTTCCTCGGGGAAGACCGAGAAGTTGAGTTCATCATGCACTTGGAGAATCATTTTAGAGCGTATTCCCTCTGCCTTGAAACGTCGCCAAATGCGTACCATGGCGAGTTTGATGATGTCTGCCTCACTGCCTTGTATGGGGGCATTGATGGCGTTGCGCTCGGCGAAACCTCGCACTGTACCATTCTTTGAATTGATATCTTGCAGGTAGCGACGTCGACCAAACATTGTCTCTGCGTAACCATGCTCACGAGCCATTTGCTTGGATTGTTCCATGTATTCGCTTACCTTTGGGAATGTCTGGAAATAGTCGTTTATTAGTTGTCGAGCTTCACCATTGTCGATTCCCATACGTTGTGCAAGGCCATAGGTCGTGATGCCATAGATGATGCCAAAGTTGGCTTGTTTGGCTTTCTTGCGCTGTGCATCAGTAACGTCTTCCATACTGACTTTCCATATCTTCGATGCTGTAGCGCGGTGAATATCATGTCCATCGCGAAAGGCTTCAATCATGTTCTCATCGCCACTGAGGTGTGCCATGATGCGCAACTCTATCTGACTATAGTCGGCAGAGAAGAATTTACATCCAGGTTCAGCGATGAAACATTTGCGTATCTCTTTCCCATCATCATCACGAACAGGAATGTTTTGTAGATTCGGATCACTCGAAGAGAGGCGGCCAGTGGCTGTAACCGCCTGGTTGAATGATGTATGGATGCGGCCGGTACGTGGGTTGATGAGCTTAGGAAGGGCCTCTACGTAGGTTCCCAAGAGTTTCTTCATGCCACGATAGTTGAGGATGTCGTCCACGATTGGTGCACGGTCGCGCAATTGTAAGAGCACTTCCTCGGAGGTAACGTATTGACCGGTCTTAGTTTTTTTTGGCTTGTCGATGATCTTCATTTTGTCAAAGAGGATATCACCGACTTGTTTCGGACTGGCAATGTTGAACTGTTCACTTGCCAGCTCATAGGCATGTAGTTCGTATTGTCGCATTCTTTCGGAGAAGATGCGCTCGGTTTCGGCCAAAGACTTTGTGTCAAGACGTACGCCGGTAAGTTCCATATCTGCCAACACTTTGATGAGTGGCATCTCTATTTCGGTAAAGAGCTTTTCGGAGCCTACCTCTTTTAGTTGAGGCTCGAGTACGTTCTTAAGCTTTAATGTTACGTCAGCGTCTTCGGCGGCATACTCGTATATATCACCCGGGTCAAGGTCTCGCATGTTTTTCTGCCCCTTGCCTTTAGGACCAATGAGCTCGTCTATATGAATGGTCTGATAGTTGAGAAGGGTGGCGGCCATGTAATCCATGTTGTGTCGCAGTTCGGGTTGGATGAGGTAATGAGCGATCATCGTGTCCCACATCGGACCGTTAATGTCAATGTCGTAACGTCGTAGCACCTCATAGTCATATTTGATGTTCTGTCCAACCTTTAAAATTTTTGGATCTTCATAGAGGGGTTTGAAAATGTCGACCATCTTTTGCGCCTCTGTCTGATCGCTTGGTACTGCAACGTAAAACGCCTCTCCTTCCTTCACTGAAAAGCTCAAACCGACTAATTCAGCATCAATGGCATTAGTGGAAGTGGTCTCTGTGTCTAGACTTAGAATTTTATTTGTAAGTAAAAAGTCACAAAGTTCCTTTGCTTCTTGCTGATTTTCAATTAGTTTATATTGATGTGGTGTCGATTTTAGGGTCTCAAAACTTGAATATTCTGGAGCTTTCGGGGTCTCGGTCGGATTTTCTGCAAATAAATTTAGTTGTATATTTGCGGACGTTTGCGTTTTTTTAGGTTTGTTAAGAAATCGGTCTGTGAGTTGTTTAAATTCAAGCTCGGTGAAGATTCGGCGCAATTCTGTCTCGTCAGGAGGAGTAACCTTAAGTTGATTTAAATCCAACGCTATCGGCACATCAGTTCTGATGGTTGCCAGATACTTTGCCATCTTTATGTCTTCGACGGCTCCTTCGATCTTTTCTCTCATCTTGCCTTTCAGTTGATCGGTGTGAGCCAAGATCTCTTCAGTACTGCCAAACTCATTGATTATTTTGGCTGCGGTCTTTTCTCCCACACCGGGGCATCCAGGATAGTTGTCTGACGAGTCACCCATCAAAGCAAGGAGATCTATGACTTGTGTGGCGGAGGAGATGCCATATTTCTCCATAATCTCCTTCTCGCCAATTTTATCATAACCGCCCCCATGTCTTGGACGGAACATATAGACGTTCTTTCGGATGAGTTGCCCATAGTCCTTGTCGGGTGTCAGCATATAGGTTTCAATTCCTTCGTCACCTGCTTTGAGTGCAAGTGTGCCAATGACGTCATCTGCCTCAAAGCCTTCCACTGCCAAGATGGGAATATTCATGGCACGCAAGATGGCTTGGATGTAGGGGACAGCAGCCTTGATGTCTTCTGGTGTGGCTTCTCTTTGAGCCTTATAAGGTGGGAAGATATCATGGCGAAAGGTCTTGCCGATATCGAATGCCACACCTAAATAGGTTGGGTTACCCTTGTCAAGCACCTCACGTAACGTATTACAAAAGCCCACAATGGCCGAGGTGTTCAGTCCCTTGGAGTTTATTGTCGGCCGGTTAATAAATGCATAGTAAGAGCGAAATATTACCGCGTACGCATCAATGAGGAATAGTTTGTCCATGATTATTTTGTTTTAAATGTAAAATTACGCATTTTTTGCTATAATATCCGATTAAAACCGTAATTTTGTAACAAAGTTCATACAATTTCATGGATTATATATCGGTCATAAAGCAGCCAATAATCGCAGAATTAGACGATTTCATCGAGTTATTCGAGAAGACGTTGTCTCATTCTGACGGCCTACTTGGGCAGGCGCTTGAACATATTCGTCAGCGTACGGGAAAGCGCATGCGACCCATGCTTATCTTGCTGATGGCCAAGAACTATGGCCAGATATGTGATGCCACTTTGCATGCGGCTGTAGGCTTGGAGTTGTTACATACAGCCTCTTTGATCCATGATGATGTAGTTGACGAGAGTGCGGAAAGACGTGGTCAGAGCTCGGTAAATGAGGCTTACAACAATAAAGTTGCTGTACTTGTAGGAGATTACATGTTATCAACTGCGCTTCTTCACATGAGCTTTACTCATTCTGAGCCTATCATTCGCAATCTTGCTGAACTTGGGCGAACGCTCTCTAATGGTGAGATATTGCAATTGTCAAATATCCAGAACCAAGAGATTTCAGAGCAAGTTTATTATCAAGTAATCAAGCAGAAAACCGCAGCATTATTTGAAACATGCGCAGCAGTGGGGGTACAATCGGTTGGTGCTACAGATGTACAGATTCAATCAGCAAAAAAGTTTGGTCAAAACATTGGTATAATCTTCCAGATTCGCGATGATATTTTTGACTATTACGATAAGAGCGAAATTGGTAAGCCTACAGGAAACGACATGGCTGAAGGCAAGTTGACTTTGCCAGTGATTTATGCCCTAAACTCCACGGGGGATCAAGATATGATGGCATTAGCTCAAAAAGTCAAGTTTGGTACGATCAATTCCGATGAAATTGCACGCTTGGTACAATTTACTAAAGCTAACGGAGGCATAGAATATGCCGATAAATGCATGTGGAACTTCCATGCAGAGTCAATAGCGTATTTGGATAATGAAGTTCAAGACGAGGATGTGAAACGTAGTCTGAGAGCTTATTTGGACTTCGTAATAGAGCGAAAGTTATAGACTTATATTATAAATACGTGCCGCCGTTACATTAATTGATATGTAACGGCGGCATTTTTTATTACTAACCCATTCTGTACGGCCTGTTTAGACAAAAAAGAGCAGGAGATAATACTATGTCTAGAAGAACTTTATCTCCTTTCCTTCTATCTCGCTCAGTAACTTGTTTGCCAGGCTACTGGTGCCAATACGGAACCAATAGTTTGTCAACCATTTCTCTCCTAGTACCTCTTTTACGATGGTATAGAAGACAACTACGTCCATAACACTGTGTATTCCACCAGCTGGTTTCAGGCCGATCTGAATGCCAGTCTCGTCATAATATTCCTTTATGGCTTGACACATCACATATACGTCCTCAGGAGTTGCACCTCCTTTGTCTTTGCCCGTTGATGTTTTGATGTAGTCGGCTCCAGCATACATGGCAAGAATGGAGGCTTTTTTCACATTCGAAAGGCCGCCAAGCAAGCAATTTTCAAGTATGACTTTCAAAGGAACCTCGCCACAAGTCTCCTTTATTTCGCCGATTTCGTCGCACATTCCCTCGTAATCCCCATTTAAAAACTTGCCAACGGATAATACGATATCTACATTTGTAGCACCGTCTCTTATTGCCAATGCTGTTTCGGCAATCTTGATTTCGGGGAATGTTTGAGAAGTGGGAAAACTACCAGCTACTACTGCTATCTCAACGTCGTCTATCTCAAGACTATTGCGAATGATGCTTGCAAAGTTGGGGTAAACGCACATTGTTGCTACGTGAGGTAGGTTGGGGAAGGAGATGAAGAACTGATTCACTTTCTCGGTCATGGCAAGAATCTTCTCTTCATTGTCCGTTGTGTTCAACGAGGTCAGTTCCACGCAGCTGAAAAGAAACTTTTTTACTTCAACGGTATCATTCTCAGGCACTTTCTTTTCGATGATTTTCTTCACAGCATCTTTCACCTCTTGTTCGTTTACGTCGAGGTTATATTTACTTAATGCCTGCTCGTAGATGTCTATTTCAGACTCATTTGCTTTACGCTGAGAGTCAACCTGAGCCTTCAATGGGCCCGAATTTTTAATGAATTTATTATCTTCAGTCTTTGCCATAATTAATATTTTAATATTGTTATTTTATGCTTTTAGTTTTGGGTTACCGAGGTGTCGCGAGGAATCACGTTTGGTCTTCTTTTCTAAACTCTTCATAAACTCTTCGGTAAGGTTTACTCCTGTCTGGTTGGCAAGACAACAAAGCACCCAAAATATGTCCGCCATTTCTTCGCCTAAGTTATCTTTTTCGCCTGGTTTAAAGCTCTGATCACCGTATTTTCTAGCCATAACACGGGCCAATTCTCCCACTTCCTCGGTGAGGACAGTCATGTTTGTGAGTTCGCTGAAATATCGTACACCGAACTCTTTAATCCATTGGTCAACAGCATCTTGTGCTCCTTGTATCGTTATCATATAGCTCCAATTCAATAATATTAATTGATTTATTAGAAATTGTCTCCCAATTTATACGTAGATAGTTGATAAGAGGAAAACTGTCGAATGAAGAGCGACTTTTTGTAGAGGCTTATTCTTTGTTCTTAGTGTCCATGCAAATCGTGACTGGGCCGTCGTTGACAAGCTCAACTTTCATATTTGCGCCGAATTCTCCCGTTCCTATAGGTTTGCCCATTGCTTTGCTTAGCGCCTCGCAGAAACGTTCGTAGAGAGGAACAGAGATATCGTGCGGTGCTGCCTTGATCCAGCTTGGGCGATTGTTTTTCTTGTAATTTGCCATAAGCGTGAATTGTGATACGACGATGATGTCGCCTCCCACGTCTTGTATACTTAGGTTCATCACGCCGTTAGCATCGTCAAATATGCGGAGTTTCACTACCTTTTGAGCGAGCCAAGTGATATCTTCTTCTGTATCGTCGCTACCTATTCCTAGGAGAATAAGATAGCCTTTGCCAATGGACGAATGCACTTTGCCTTCAATGGAAACTTGCGCGCGACTAACTCTTTGAACGACAATTCTCATGGTTCTAGCACAGCTGATTATGCAATGATTTATGACAAAGGTAAGAAAAACTACCTGATTGTGAAAACATTAGGCATTTAATTTTTTGTCGTCACTTTGATGAAAGTAATCGTAAACGATTTTTCCCTTGGCTGACCCGATAATGGTAGCAAGTTGTTCGTGTGTTGCTACCTTTATATTTCTTACTGATTTTAAGCTTTTTAGTAACGATTCCTGTGTCTTTTTACCTATTCCTTTTATCTCGTCTAGTTCCGAATGGAGAGCACTTTTGGATCGTTTGTCACGATGGAATGCAATTGCATATCTGTGAACTTCATTCTGGATCTGTGTCAAAGCATGAAATAACTCGCTATCAGACTTAAGGCCAACGACTTGTGGGGGCCATCCATAAAGCAATTCATTGGTTCGATGGCGATCGTCTTTTGCAAGACCTGCAATGGGTATTTGTAGATTGAGTTCACCTACTACAACTTCTTTTACAATATCCATTTGGCCTTTGCCACCATCGGTAATAATGAGGTCGGGTAGGGATTCTCCTTCTTCGATCATGCGACCATAGCGTCTCCGCACAACCTCCTGCATGGAGGCATAATCGTCTGGACCGATTACGGTCTTTATGTTGTACTTCCTATAGTCTTTGCGAGCAGGCTTCATGCCCTTGTAAACTACGCAACCGGCCACGGCATCCGTACCTGAAATGTTTGAGTTATCGAAACATTCAATATGATATGGCAACTTTGGGAGACCTAATTTGAGTTGTAATTCCTTCATCAGACGAGTCTGTTTTTGCTCTGGATTAAGCTTTTCGGCTTGCTTTAGACGGTCAAATTTATATTGTTTTCCGTTCATCTCAGAAAGCTCTAACAAATGCTTTTTGTCACCTCGCTGAGGAATGAAAAATTCTGCATCCTTGAGTCTCCAATCCATCTCAAACGGAACAATGATTTCTTTAGCGGTACTATTAAATCGATCACGTATTTCTGGTATAGCCTGTAGAAGCAAATCTTCGTCCGACTCCTCCAGTTTTCGCTTATATTCATAGGTAAAGCTCTGGTTTATAGTGCCATTCTTTACATGAATGTAGTTGATGAATGCGTGTTTTTGTAATTCATCATCTGTGATGGAAAATACGTCGACATCCTCAATAGTATGACTTACCACCTCACTTTTTGACACGAATTCTTGCAGCAAAAGGTAACGTTGCTTCAGTCTTTCCGCCTCTTCAAAATGCAGAAGTGATGACTCTTCCAGCATCTTGTTATAAAGACGATTGCTCATTTCGCGTGTGTTTCCTTTTAGAATTTCTTTTGCCTGACGAATGTTTTCTTGATAGTCCTCATAGCTTTGTTTACCAATGCAGCAACCGTCACAGTTGTGAATGTGATATTCTAGGCAAGGACGGTATTTATGTTGCTTCACGCCCTCTTTAGTAATCGGTTGCCTACAGCTACGTGGCTTGTACGTTTTCTTAATCAATTCGAGCACATTGTACATCGAAGAAATATGGGGGAAGGGTCCAAAATAGGTGCCATATTTCTTATTTATCTGCCGAGTTCTATAGACACGTGGGAAGTATTCGTTAGTCACGCAAATGCTAGGGTAGGTCTTCCCGTCCTTCAAGAGTACATTGTAACGTGGATTATACTTTTTGATTAGAGAATTTTCCAGCAGCAAGGCGTCCTCTTCAGTTTTGACAACAGTATAAGAAATATCATATATCTTGCTGACAAGCACTTTCGTTTTGTATCGATCCACTTCTTTGTGTAGGTAGGTCGAAACACGGCTCTTTAGCTTTTTCGCCTTACCTACATAAATGATGGTACGCTCTTTATCATAGAACTGATAGCTGCCTGGCAGTTCAGGCATATTCAGCACTATGTTCTTCAGATAGGCAAGTCTTTTTTCGTTTTCCTCTATTGTCATCTTTTGCCTTCCCTTTTGTTTATTGACACTTCCGGATTTCTTGTTTCACGTGAAACCAATTTAGCCTTTTGATATCTCTGTAATGATTCTGCTGTATATAGAACTGCAAAGTATATGCCAAGCTTTTCAAATTCCCGAAACGAGGATACCCATGATTTTCGATGTCATTAGCATTGTTGCCTTTTTACGATTGGTGACGATTGCGATTGTAATTCAAATTGATTCACGGAGTGATTCAATTTGAATCATGCGGTAAAACAATTTGAATCACTCCGTGAATCAATTTGAATTACAACATGAATGCTTAGAGATGATTTTGACAAATGGGGGTGATGCTCGGTCTTGTTCTAAAGGATTCTTCCACTTTCTAAAGGAAAACTCCTTAGAAACTCAGAATACTAGAGACTTCCACGTCTTCTCCAAATTCCTCGCGAGCATTCGGAAACTCTTCTAACAATTCGATGATGAAGCTGCAATAAATCTTTTTAGGGCGAAATTTCCTCACAAGCTCGCAGGCCGCCTTCATGGTACCTCCAGTTGCAAGCAAGTCGTCATGAAGTAGTACGATGTCATTTTCGTTGATGGCATCTTTGTGGATTTCAATGGTGTCAATGCCATATTCTTTAGCATAACTTTGTGTAACGGTCTCACATGGCAATTTGCCAGGTTTACGACAAAGTACGATTCCTGTTCCTAGACGATAGGCTAGGGCACTACTCATGACAAATCCACGGCTTTCAATGCCTACTATTTTTGTGATGCCTTTGTCCTTATAGAGGTTGTACATCTCGTCACTCAGAATGCGGATACATTCAGGACTTTTGAAAAGGGTTGTAACATCTCTAAAATTTACCCCTTTAATCGGCCAGTTGGGAATAACTCTCAGATGGTCGAGTAATACTTGATTGTTCATAAATTACGATCTATTGACATTATAATTATTTAATTTTCAATGATTTATTCGACAATTGGTTTCACGTGAAACATTCGAGATCTTGAAAAGAGAAACGACTAAGGACGATATAATAACTTAGCTATATCTTAACGATATAAGTTCGTTTCTTTGAGCATTGGTTTTTAACGATAATTCCAAAATGCTGAATCATAGAATTTCACCATTTATAATTAGAACCTTTTGCCTGTTCTTAGTATTTATCTTCCCATTAGTACGAGCATAACATTGATGTCGCTTGGCGAAACTCCAGGAATACGACTCGCCTGCCCCAGAGTTTCGGGGTCGATTCGTTCGAGTTTTTGGCGACCTTCCGTACTGATTTCTTTTAATTCTGAATAGCTGAAATGCCCCTTGATTTTTATATCCTCTAAGCGGTGCATCTTATCAGCGACGATGACTTCGCGTTCTATATAGCCTTTGTATTTAATCCGAATTTCTGCTGCTTCAGATATCTCCTGTTGCCTGTTTTCCGGTGAATCCATCACTTCTTTCAGTTCGGGTAATTGCTCCGAAAGTCGTTCCAACGAAAGTTGTGGTCGCGCGATAAGGTCGGCTATTTTACAGCTTTGATGGAGAGGGTTAGTGCCCAAGGTTTCAAGAGTGCTATTGATTTCTTTGGGCTTTACTAATGTAATATTGCAGAAATCAACGATTTTTTCGATTCCTTCCTTCTTTTGCTTCCACCAATCGAAACGCTCGCGTGAAGCCAGCCCCAATTGATAGGCTTTTTCAGTAAGCCGTTCGTCGGCATTGTCTTGACGAAGAAGTATTCGGTATTCAGCTCTTGAGGTGAACATTCTATAGGGCTCATCTACACCTTTGGTAGTTAGGTCGTCGATGAGAACGCCAATATAACTCTCGTCACGATTCATCACAAATGGCTCAGCTCCTCCCGCTTTTAAGGCGGCATTGATGCCCGCAAGTAGTCCCTGTCCTCCCGCTTCCTCGTAACCGGTTGTACCATTCACTTGGCCAGCGAAGAACAGACCGTTAATGACCTTGGACTCTAAAGAGTGCTTGAGTTGTGTAGGATCGAAATAATCATATTCGATAGCATACCCAGGACGATAGAATTTCACATCTCTAAGGGCGGGAATGGAACGTAAGGCACGAAGCTGTGTGTCCATGGGCATTGACGAGGAGAAACCGTTAAGATACATCTCGTTGGTATCTTCACCTTCGGGCTCGATGAACAGAGGGTGCTTATCTTTGTCGGGGAATGTGACTAATTTGGTTTCGATTGAAGGGCAGTAACGTGGCCCTATAGATTCAATCTGTCCGTTGTAGAGTGGGGAGTTTGCTAGGTCCTCACGCAAAATCTCATGTGATTCCGGCGTGGTAAAGCAAGTCCAACATGGTAATTGCTTCAGGATGGGTTTAGACTGGAAATAACTGAATGTATTGATCACGCTGTCGCCAGGCTGCTCTTCTGTGTCCTCGAAGTGAATAGTACGCTTATCCATGCGTACTGGCGTCCCGGTTTTCATACGTCCCATACGAATGCCCCATCGCGTAATCGATTCCGTGAAATCTGAAACGGCAGGCTCTGCGATACGCCCTCCTGCTACCTTGTGTTTTCCGATATGCATCAGGCCATTGAGAAAAGTGCCAGCACAGACTATGGTACTTTTCGACCTTAGTTCTACTCCCCATATCGTTCGGACGCCAACGGCAGTTCCATTTTCGACCAATAGCTCGTCGGCTTGGTCCTGCCAGATATCTAAGTTGGGTGTCCTGTCTAGATGACGGCGCCACTCTACAATATACTTTTCACGGTCACATTGAGCGCGTGGCGACCATACTGCCGGTCCCTTTCCTTTGTTAAGCATGCGGAATTGAATAGCTGTCGCATCAGTCACGAGTCCCATCTGTCCGCCTAGCGCATCTATCTCGCGTACGATCTGACCCTTGGCGATTCCGCCGATGGCAGGATTGCAGCTCATTTGCGCAATTTTATTCATGTCCATTGTCACAAGACAGGTGCGGGCACCAACATTCGCCGCCGCAGTTGCAGCTTCGCAACCGGCGTGTCCCCCACCAATGACAATCACGTCATATTTGAGTATCATTCGACTATTTTCATTTTCGGCAAAAGTACGTAATTATCTCGAAAAATAGTCGTTTTAACTTTGGATTATCACCAAAATATAGTATTTTTGCATTCATTATGCGGGCGTAAGTATTTCCCAATAGATATTAAACGTGCGCGTTAATCTTTTATGGAGGCACACCCAATCACTATTTAGATATTATCTAACAGTTAAATAATTCAAAATCAATCATTTATGTGGTTAATTAATTCTCCGATTGGTAGAAAAGTTGTGATGTCGCTGACTGGCGTCTCCCTTATTCTATTCCTGACTTTCCATTGTTGCATGAACGTGGCAGCATTCTTCTCAGGGGATGCTTACAACGTTGTGTGCAAGTTTTTGGGAAGCAATTGGTATGCCGTTCTCGGCACGGCAGCATTGGCGTTTCTGGCGGTTTGTCACATCGTCTATGCTTTTATCCTTACAATGCAGAACCGTCGTGCACGTGGTTCTCAACGTTATGAGGTGACAAGTCGCCGTTCCGAGGTGAGTTGGGCTTCACAAAACATGCTCGTGTTAGGCCTTATCGTGTTTACCGGTTTGGTGCTTCACCTCTACAATTTCTGGGGCAACATGATGTTTGCAGAACTCGCTCACATCCAGGTGGCACATGATCCAGCTGACGGCTTCGCATGGATTCAGGAGACGTTCAGCAATCCAGTGTTCTCGGTGCTTTACTTGTTGTGGATTGGTGCCTTATGGTTCCACCTCACACACGGTTTCTGGAGCTCTATGCAGACACTTGGTTTTAGTGGTAAAATCTGGCTTAGGCGTTGGCAGGTCATTGGTAGCGTTTATGTGACGCTGCTTATGGGCGTGTTCGCTATCCTTATCCTCTCATTCTGGTTGGGCTTTGCCCCCAGCATGTGCATGGCTTAATACCACATAAATTATTCATCATTCATAATTAAATATTGATTATGTCACAGATAGATTCAAAGATTCCAGAAGGCCCCTTGGCTGATAAATGGACTGATTATAAAGCTCATCAGAAATTGGTGAACCCTGCCAACAAGCGTAAGTTGGATATTATTGTTGTTGGTACTGGACTTGCTGGAGCTAGCGCTGCTGCCTCTTTGGGAGAGTTAGGGTTCCATGTTATCAACATCTGCATTCAA
>Ga0183095_11511_pt1 | contig 16304 bp, 12 predicted proteins | sample BioMet4_FD_130346 | JGI IMG/M metagenome (GOLD analysis project Ga0183095, IMG submission 130346) | Microbial communities from bioreactor (seeded with sewage sludge) at LBNL, California, USA - Biofuel metagenome 4 (v2) (version 3) | ecosystem: Engineered > Bioreactor > Anaerobic > Unclassified ...
GAAGAACACCACCCGCGAGACGCCGACCGCCGCCGCTGAAACGACGCCCCCCGCCGCCGAGACCACCACCGCCGCCGCTGAGACGACGACCGCCGCCGCCGGCGACACCACCGCCGCCGCCAAGTCCGGCAAGGACCTGACCTTCGGCTACATTGCCTACAACATGGCGGATATCTGGAACGAGTACTCTTCCGAAGCCTTTAAGTACGCGGCCGACCAGGTCGGCGCGAAGGTCGTCATCCTGGACGCCCAGAACGACGTCGCCAAGTCCGTCTCCTGCATGGAGTCCCTGATCCAGCAGGGCGTGGACGGCATCTCCATCTTCCCGATCTCCGGCGAGCAGGGCGCGCAGCTGGTCGAGATGGCCAACGAGGCCAAAATCCCCATCACCGTTGAGAACCTCGACATGTCCACCTTCTGCGACTCCTCCAAGTACGTCGCGTGCGTCGGCTGCGTCTACGGCGACATCGGCTACGCCGCGATCAAGTGGCTGGCCGACAACGTCGACAGCGCGAAGGTGTTCTACTGCGCCGGCGCCGTCGGCGGCGGCGTGTTCGAGGCCTACAAGGTCGGCGTCGACAAGGCCCTGAGCGACAACTCCGGCAAGATCGAAATGGTCGGCCTCTCCAACGGCAGCTCCTGGAGCACCGAGGACGGCCTGAACCTGACCCAGAACTTCATCAACTCCGGCAAGGAATTCAACTGCATCTTCGCCAACAACGACCAGATGGCTCAGGGCTGCTATCAGGCTCTGCAGGCCGCCAACCTGGACAAGAAGGTCCCCGTCGTCTCCACCGGCGGATCTCCCGACGCCTATGACTTCGTCAAGAGCGGCGTCGAAGCCGCCAACATGACCGCCCCTGTTTCCATCCAGGGCGTTCAGACCTTCATGAACATCTACAACTACGTCGCCAACGGCACCGAGCCCACCGAGAAGTTCACGGCTCTGCCCGTCATCCCCGTCGCCGGCAGCGATCTCTCCAAGTGGATCGACTGGTCCGACTTTAAGGGCGCCTGGGACTACGTGAATAACGCCGCCAAGAAGTAATATCACCTGTTTGTATTGTGCCCCCGAAAGGGGGCACAATACAAACTTCGACTTTAATGGTAAAGGTTGATTTTATGGCCTTTGATTATACGAACAAGGAACCCGTCATCAAAATGGACGGAATCATCAAGGAATTTTCCGGCGTCCGGGCGCTGAACGGCATCACGTTCGACGTGTACAAGGGCGAGACGCACTGCCTCGTCGGAGAGAACGGCGCGGGAAAGTCCACGCTGATGAAGATCCTCTCCGGCGCCTACGTGCCGACCGAGGGCACCATCACCATCGATGGAAAAACCTATACCTCTTTGACGCCGCGCCTTTCCAAGGAGCTCGGCGTCGATATCGTTTATCAGGAAAACGACCTCGTGCCGACGATGAACGCCGTCGAGAACATCTTTGTCGGCAACGAGATCAGCAGGGGCGGCCTCATCCGCTTCGACGAGCAGCTCAAAAAGGTCCGCGAGCTCATGGGCCGCTACCACGTCGAGATCGACCCGATGCAGACGATCGAGCATATGTCCGTGTCGGATCAGCAGTTTGTGAAGATCCTCAAGAGCCTTTCGGGCAAGCCGAAGATCATCATTATGGACGAGCCGACCTCCATGTTCAACGTGGAGGACGCCGGCAAGGTCCTCGATCTGGTCCGCAACATCAACCAGGACGGCATCAGCATCATCTACATCTCGCATTTCCTGGAGGAAGTCCGCAAAATCGCGGATCGCATCACGGTAATCCGCGACGGCATGGTCATCAACACCTATTTCAACGCGGAGCGGAATATCCCCTTTGACACGATAACACGCGATATGGTCGGCAGACCTGTTGATATTTTCTATACGAAAGAACACAATCCCATCGGCGACGTCATGTTCGAGGTCAAGAACCTGCGCCTGACGCACGACTCGCCGGAGATCAACTTCAGCGTCCGGCAGGGCGAGATCCTGGGCCTCTCGGGCATGGTCGGCTCCGGCCGCACGGAGATCGTGCGCGCCGTCACCGGCGCGGATCCGCGCTTCTCGGGCGACATCTACATCAACGGAAAGAAAAAGAAGATCAACTCCCCGAGCGACAGCATCGAGGCCGGCATGGCGCACATCACCGAGGACCGGCAGCTCCAGGGCCTGACGCTCAACGCGAGCGTCCTGGAGAACATGCTTCTGGTCGGACTGCGGAACATCAAGGCTCCTTTCCACTACAACTGCAAAAAGTTCACGCCGAAGATCTCGCCGATCATCGACGAGCTCCGCATCAAGATGCCGGGGATCGACTCCGAGGTCATGTACCTCTCCGGCGGCAACCAGCAGAAGGTCGTGCTCGGCAAATGGCTCTTCGCCAAGGAGAACATCTACATCTTCGACGAGCCGACGCGCGGCATCGACGTCAACTCCAAGGCGGATTTTTACAAGGCGATGACAAATCTCGCGAAGGCAGGAAACTGCATCGTCATGGTCTCCTCCGATCTGCCGGAGCTGATCTCGATGAGCGACCGCGTCCTCGTCATCCGGGACGGAGCCGTCAAGAGCGAGCTGAGCGGCGCGGACATCAACGAACACAAGATCATCAAAGAAGCCTTAGGAGTTGAGAAAAAATGAGCAATAAAAAAACGGCCAAGGGCGCGTCCATGTTCCGCGACGCGCGCGTTTTGCTGATGATCGTCATCGTTCTGATGGTGATTGTCGTCTCCTGCATCAATCCGAAATTCATCCGTCTCACCAACATCGTCACCATCCTGCAGCAGATCTCCGTCCTGGGCATCCTGACCATGGCGATGTCCATGCTGATGATCTCCGGCGGCATCGACCTCTCCATCGGCAACATGATGGCGCTCTCCGCCGTCGTCCTGGCCACCGCGCTCAAGGGCGGCATGGGCCTCGGCCTCGCGGTCCTGCTCGCCATCCTCACGGCCATGCTCTGCGGCCTGCTCAACGGCTTCATCATCGCCAAGTCCAAGTGCGTGCCGCTCATCATCACGCTGGGCACCTCGCAGATCTTCTACGGCGCGGCGCTGCTCATCACGGGCGGCTCGTTCATGAGCTTCGGCGGCAAGCTGGACTTCATGCGCAAGATCTCGCTGTTTAACACCATCCCGCTGATGGTGCTCCTGATGGTCGCGGCCGTCCTCGTGATGTCCTACCTCATCAACCGCACCAAGTTCGGCCGCCGCATCGTGGCGATGGGCGGCAACGAAAAGAACGCCTACCTCTCCGGCATCAAGGTCGTCCGCTACAAGATCATCACCTATGTGATCTCCGGCTTCCTGGTGGCCGTGGCGGGCATCGTGTTCGCGGCCCGCATGAACTCCATCGCTCCGGCGGCCGGCAGCGGCTATGAGCTCAACGCCCTCGTCGCGGCCGTCATCGGCGGCATCACCTTCGAGGGCGGACGCGGCACGGTCTCCGGCGCCATCCTCGGCTGCCTGCTGACCGGCGTCATCTCCAGCGCCCTGGACATCCTGGGCGTGGACGCCTACCTGAAAATCGCCATCACCGGCATCATCATCGTGCTCGCCGTCGTGCTGAGCAACATCGACAATATCCGCAAGAAAGTCTGAGGAAGGGGAGGAACCGCTTGAAAAAAGGCGTCAGCTTTTTCACGTTTTCGCAGGACGTCGATCTTCGCGAGGCCTGCGAGCAGAGCGCGAAGGCCGGCTACGACGGCGTGGAGCCCGTCCTCAGCGAGAGCGGCTCGCTGAACATGGCCGCGACCGAGAAGGACCTGCTCTCGCTCCGCCGCATGGCGGAGGACATGGGCCTGAAGATCTGCAGCGTCGGCGCGTGGAATCTCTGGGAGAACAACCTCGCCGGCGAGGACCCCGCGGCCGCCGCCCACGCGAAGGACATCATCAAAAAGCAGATCGAGTGCGCGGCGATCCTCGGCGCGGACGCGATCCTGGCGGTGCCCGGATGGGTCGGCACGAACTTCGCGCCCGGCGTCGTGCGTTATGACGTCGCCTATGCCAACGCGCAGAAGGCGCTCGCCTCTCTCGCCCCGTTCGCGGAGCAGGCGAAGGTCGCCATCGCGGTAGAGAACGTCTGGAACAAGTTCCTGCTTTCGCCGCTGGAGACGAAGCGCTTCCTCGACGAGATCGGCTCGCCTTACGTCGGCGCGTATTTCGACGTGGGCAACATCATCTACATCGGCTATCCCGACCAGTGGATCGACATTCTGGGCCCGCGCATCAAAAAGCTGCATTTCTGCGACTGCCGCGCCGAGCAGGCCGGGCTGGGCATGTTTGTGGATCTGTTCGAGGGCAGCGTGGACTTCGACGCGGTCATGGCCGCCGTTCGCCGCATCGGCTACGACGACTGGGCCACCGTGGAGTTCCTGCCGAATTATCACCGTTTTCCGTATCAGTCGATCATCAACGCAAAGCTGTCCCTGGACCGCGTGCTGGCGCTGTGAGCGCGCGCGGGGCGGCAATTGAGAGAGTGAGGTAATATCATGTTTCACGTTGCCATAATCGGCGCCGGATACATCGGCCAGAATCACATCGCGGCCTATCGCGCGATGAACGACGTCGAGATCACGGCCGTGATCTGCCGCGGCGAGGAGCACGGGAAAAAGCTCGTGGCGGAGATCGGCGGCGCCTGCCGCCATTTCACGACGTTTGACGAGGCGCTCGCCGGCGCGCAGGTCGATCTTGTGGACGTCTGTACGCCGACCAATTTCCACGAGCAGTACGTCGTCCAGGCCGCGAAGGCGAAGCGGCACGTGCTCTGCGAGAAGCCCGTCACCTTCGAGCTGGACTCTTTTGACAGAATGTATGGCGCATGCCGCGAAAATGGTGTATACTTCATGGTGGCGCAGGTGGCCCGCTGGTGGCCGGAATTTATGGAGATCAAGAAGTATATCGACGGCGGCAAACTCGGCGATATCCACATGATCTATGAGAAGCGCATCTGCCAGCATCCCACCTGGTCGACCTGGCACCGCAATCCCGCCGCCTCCGGCGGCGGCCTCTACGACCTGAACGTGCACGACATCGACTACCTCTACACGCTCTTCGGCATGCCGTCCGCGGTGTACGCCAACGGCTGGAAGAGCGGCACCGGCTGCTGGAATCACGTCGTGTCCAATCTGACCTGGCCGAACGGCGCGAAGGCCGTCTGCGAGACCTCGCTGGAGATGACGGGCAACTTCCCGTTCTCCATCGAATTCCGCGGCACCGGCGACAAGGGCACCATCGACTACGCGATGACGGCCGGATTGAACATCAACGACGGGAACAAGGGTTCCAACCTGGTCTGGTATCCCGCCGGCTCCGAAGAGGTCGTGCCGGTGCAGGTGGAGCAGACCGATATGTTCGCGGGCGAGATCCGCGGCTTCCTCGACGCCGTGAAGAACGGCACCGAGGTGCCCGTGACGCCGGCACAGTCGAGAGACGTGCTGCGCATCGTGCTCGCGGTCAGGGAGTCCCTTGAAAAACAGACGATCGTAGCCCTGCGGTGACGGTTTCACGCCGCGGGCACAGAGGAAAGGTTGCCGGAAACGGCAACCTTTTCCGTATCTCCGGTAAAACCGGCTTCCGCGGCGTTCGCCCGAGAAAGGATACGCATGAAGAAAAACAGGGCCGCTCCGTCCGGCAAGAGGCGTTCCATGAGCCTCCGGGCCAAGATCCTGCTGCTGTTTGGCCTGAGCTGGCTGGTGGCCATCGCGAGCATCAGCTCCATCTCCATCGGCAACCAGATCCGTTCGGAGAAGAACAAGGTCGTCACCAGCAACATCAGCGCTCTCACGGACGTCCGTCAGACGATGGAAAGCTATCTTGAGACGGTCGACATGATCGGCATTCGCTTCTCCGTGGACGAGAACGTCCGGACCCTGCTGGACCGCGGCTACATGGACGCCGACCGGACGAAGCAGATCGGCACGCTGCTGGGCGTGGCCCGCAACTTCCGAAACAGCGACTTCATCACCTCCCTGAGCACCTCCAACTCGGTGCTTCTGCTCTCCGACGACGGGCGCGTCTATACGAATTACCACGCGATGGTCGGCGAGTACAGCCAAAGCGTCAACGGGATGCTCGTGGATCAGGACATTCTCCGCCAGATCGGCTTCCGGGACGCCGCGTACTACGGCTTTTCGGTGGCGCCGGCCGTGATCCGGAACACGAACTATCCCAACCAGATCCAGTATTTCCGAAAGTTCCATCTCGGTCTGGGGAGCGGCCGCGCGGGCGGCGTCGTGCTGCTGATGCGGCAGGACGGCTTTCGCGAGGCGTTCAGCCGAAGCGCCACCGCGGACAACGACGGCTGGACGATCTGCGGCCGGGACGGCGTGATCCTCTCGGCGCAGGATGCGAAGCTGATCGGGAAAAACGTCGCGGAGGTCTACGGCGCGCAGCCGGAGCAGAGCGCCGACGGCAGCATGCGGGCGAAGAGCGGCAAGGGCTTTCTCACCTACGCGCGGAGCTGGCGGACCGGGCTGAGCTACGCCTACTACACGTCGAACCTGCGCATCTTCCACAGCTGCCGCCAGTCGATCTTCGTGATGATTCTGGTGAGCCTCGGCGGCATCGCGGTGACGCTGTGGCTCTCCTGGTACCTCTCCAAGCGGTTCACCGACCCGCTGCGCAAGCTGGGCAACATCATGGAGCAGGCCGAAAACGGCGACCTCAGCGTCCGCATGAACCCCCGCTATCAGGACGAGATCGCGGTCCTCGGCCGCCACTTCGACCATATGATCGGCGAGCTGGCCCGGTCGATGGAGGACGTTCAGACGATCGAGAAGGAAAAGCGGCAGACGGAGCTGCGCGTTCTTCAGCTCCAGGTCAATCCGCATTTCCTCTACAACACGCTCTCCACCATCATCTGGCTGGCCAACGAAAACCGGAACGAGGACGTCATCGGCGTGACGAAGTCCCTCGCCACGTTTTACCGCATGGCGCTCTCCACCGGCGGGGAGATGATCTCCGTGCGCGACGAGCTCGAGCACATCCGCTGTTATCTGACGATTCAGCAGTACCGCTTCCAGGACGACCTAGAGGTGGAATACGAGGTCCCGGCGCGCATCGGGCAGTATCAGATGCTCAAGCTGCTGCTCCAGCCGATCGTGGAAAACGCCATCAATCACGGCACCGCGACGCTTGAGAACCGCAAGGGCGTCATCCGCATCCGGGCGGACGACGCCGACGGCGCGCTGACTTTCCGCGTTATGGACAACGGCAGCGAGATGACGCAGGAAAAAGTGGAGGCGCTCAACGAGCGGCTCCGCGAAAACCGGGAGACCGGCATCGGCACGAGCAACGTCAGCGGCCGCATCCGCGCCAATTACGGCGAGGGATACGGCCTGCGCTTCTCGCGCGAGGGAGACTGGACGGTCGCCGCCATCCGGCTGCCGATTCAAAACGGGGAGGGAAAGCCGTGAACGCCACGCTCTTGATCGCGGACGACGAAAAAACCTATCGCAGCAGCCTGGCCAACCTGATCCAGCAGGAGCTGCCGGAGCTGACGGTGATCGAGGCGGCGAACGGCCTGGAGGCGCTCCGCGTGCTGGAGGAGCGGCAGGTGGACTGCATGTTCCTCGACATCCGCATGCCGAAGATGGACGGCATGGAGCTGCTCGGCCGCGTCGGTCAGACGCGCAGCCGGGACGCCCTGGTCGTCATTATCTCCGGCTACAGCGACTTTGCCTACGCCAAGACGGCCATCCAGAAGAATATTTTCGACTATCTGCTCAAGCCGATCACGCCGAAGGAGGCGCTCGAGACCGTCGGGCGGCTGCTCGCCGCCGTGGAGAAGAAGCGCACCGCGCGCGAGGACTACGAGCAGCTGCTCCGCACCGTCGAGCAGGCGCGGCCGCAGATGCGGCTGCAGCTGTTCCAGAACCTCGTGGACGGCGCCTATTCCGGCGAGCAGCTGCTGCGCCAGGCGGATTTTCTCGGGATCCGGCTGCGCGCGCCGTACTACCAGTGCGCCGTGATGGAGGCCTCCGCCCCGGCCGAGGGGGACGCGCCGGATTTCGAGGACACGCAGGTGCGGATGCTCCGGCTCGTCGAGTCGATCAGGAGCTCCGCCGGGGAAAAGATCCCCTTCGAGGTGTTTCAGGTTCAGTCCGATCTGGTCGCCCTGCTGTTCCACTTTCAGGACAGGCCGTCGGATTCGGACGAGTGGATCATCTCGCTGCTCGACCGCATCATCGCCTCCGCGGAGGCCGACCTGAAGCTCGGGCTCGTGGCCGGCATCGGCAAGGCGCAGACAGAGCTTTCCGGCGTCGCCGCGAGCTATCATGAGGCGAGGCGGACGCTCCGCTACAAGACGCTGCTCGGCGGCGGCGCGCGGGCCTACTCCGTCACCGACTTCGGCGGCGGCAGCTGCTGCGACCGGCTGGACTACGACAATCTCTGCATGCTCCTGAAGGTGAGAAACCGCGGCGCGCTCGTCGCGCTGCTCGACGAGACGCTCACCGGGTCCGCCGGGACGGGCGTCAGCCCCGAGTCGCTCTACGTCTTTTGCAGCAAATTCATGGTCGCGGTCTTTCAGGTGCTCGACGAGTACCAGATCGACTTCTCCCGGTATTTTCTGCCGGACAGGAACGCCTTCGCCGTCCCGATGCAGCTTAAAACGGTGGGGGAGATCCGGGAATGTCTGGTCGATCTGATCGATTTCGCGGTCGACAGCCTGAACAGCTCCTACTCGCAGAACAACGGCCGGCTTGTGGAGGCCGTTAAAAAATACGTCGATCTCCACTACAGCCAGCCCATCAACAACGCGACGCTCGCCGAGGAGATGGGCTACTCCTCCAATTATCTCGGCCAGATCTTCCGCAGCGTGACGGGGACGTCGATCGGAGAGTATATCCGCGACGTGAGGCTGCAGCGCGCGAAGCACCTGCTCGCGCACACGTTCCACCGCGTGGCGGACATCTCGGACATGGTGGGCTTCTCGAACAACCAGTATTTCGGAACCGTGTTCAAAAAAGAGGTCGGCGTCACGCCCGGCGAGTACCGGGAGATGCACGGCGGAAAGCCACAGACGCCGGGGACGTAGCGGACGCGGCAGGATATATGGGCGAGGCGGGCGGAAGCGCGCCCGGACTCAGTCGTAAAAAAGCTTGCCCTCGCCGTTGGCGAAGGCCAGGAACGCGACGTCGCCCGCCTCGGTCGCGCCGTGCGAGCCGACCACGCCTGCCGGGTACCAGACAAATTCGCCCGGATGGAACAGCTTCCCGTCGGCCTGCATCACGCCCTCGAGCACGTAGAGACCCTGGCCGAACGTGTGGTGGTGGGCGGGTTTGCAGTAGCCCTTCGGATAGACGCAGTAGAGCACGCTCATGCCCGTCTGCGGGTCGCTGAGCAGCGTTTTCATGCCGAAGGTCGTGCCGGTGACGGGGTCGGTCTCGTAGAACCAGTCCGCTGTGGCCTGATCGACAGACAGCATTTTCAAAAACTCGGGATTCATATTCGATCACCTTATCCTTTCATATGAGTTCCGTTATACCCGCGATCGGGCGGGATGTCAATGGAAAAGGCGCTTTCGGGCGGCGCGGGCCGCCATGCTGTCGGAATGGGGATGAGAGAAAATGAAAATGAGAAAACTGTCCGGCCTTATTCTGCTGCTGGCGCTGCTGCTCGGCCTGGCGCTGAGCGCCGCGGCGGCCCAGCCGGAGGCGCTGCTCGCGGCCGACACGCTCGGCGATCTGGGGCTGTTTCACGGAACGGGGCTCCAGTCCGACGGGACGGTGAATTACGCGCTCGACCGCGCGCCGACGCGGCAGGAGGCCGTCACGATGCTCGTCCGTCTGCTCGGACGCGAGAAGGAGGCCGCCGGCGGAACCTGGAGCACGCCGTTCACCGACGTGGACGGCTGGGCCGCGCCCTATGTGGGCTGCGCCTATACGGCCGGCCTGACGAAGGGGACCGGCCCGGACACCTTCGGCGGCAGCCGGACGATCCGCGCGAGCGAATATCTGACGCTTGTCCTGCGGGCGATGGGCTACGAGTCCGGCAAGGATTTTCAGTGGGACAGCGCCTGGACGCTCTCCGACGCGCTCGGCGTCACGGACGGCCGCTACGGCGCGAATACCGTGTCGTTCACGCGCGCCGACGTGGCGCTCGTCTCGCGGAACGCCCTCGCGGCAAAGACGAAATCCGGCGCGCCGCTCGCCTCCGTTCTCGGGCTGAAGCTGCCCCCGTCGGACCTGATCGTCACCTTCCTCGACGTCGGCCAGGCGGACTGCATCCTTGCCGGGTCGGACGGGCACTACCTGCTCGTCGACGCGGGCAACAACGCCGACGGCGGCACGGTGGTCTCGTATCTGAAGGCGCGGGGCGTGACGTCGCTCGACTGCGTGATCGGCACGCATCCGCACGAGGACCACATCGGCGGGCTGGACGACGTGCTGCGCGCCTTCCCGGTCGGCGAGCTGATCCTGCCGGACAAGACCGCGGCGACGGCGTCCTACGAGGATGTGCTCGACGCGGCGGCGGAGAAGAACCTCTCCGTGACCGCTCCGAAGGTGGGGACGACCGTCACGCTCGGCAGCGCGTCCTATACAATCGTCGCGCCGAACGGCGACTACGGCGACGAGCTTAACAACTGGTCGGTCGGCGTGCGGCTCTCGTGCGGGAAGAATTCCTTCCTGCTCTGCGGCGACGCCGAGGCGCAGGCCGAGGCCGACATGCTGAAAAACGGTCAGACGCTCCGCGCCGACGTGCTCAAGGTCAGCCACCACGGCAGCAACAGCTCGACCACGCAGGCGTTTCTCAGCGCCGTGGACCCGGACTGGGCGGTCATCTCCTGCGGGGCGGGCAACGACTACGGCCACCCCGGCGCGAAGACACTCAGCCGCCTCAAGGCGGCTGGCGTGAAGCTGTTCCGCACCGACGAACAGGGAACCGTCACGGCGGTCAGCGACGGTATTTCCCTCGCCTGGAGCGCGGCGGCTGTGGCCGATACGGCCGCGCATCCCGGCTCCGCGTCGGAAAATACCTCTGCGGGAACGGGAAAAACGAGTTATGTGCTGAACACCTCCACAAAGAAGTTCCATCGGCCGGACTGCAGGGCGGTGAGCGCCATTTCCGCCGCGAACAGACAGACGACGGATCAGGACAGGGCGGCGCTGATCGCCGCGGGGTACGCGCCCTGCGGCATCTGCGAGCCGTAGGGGGACAGGGATGCGTCTTGTGATCGACCGGTTCGAGGGCGCTTTCGCCGTCTGCGAGCGGGAGGACAGAAGCGTGCTCGACGTTCCGCGCGCGAGCCTGCCCGCCGGCTGCCGGGAGGGCGACGCCCTGGAGGAGCGAAACGGAGTCCTTGTCCGCGCGGACAACAGCGCCGACCGCGCCCGCATTCGGGAAAAGCTCGACAGACTGATGAAAAAAGAGGGCCGTCACGATCCGTGACGGCCCTCTTCCTTATTGCTTATTTATCCCATTTGTCGCACAGCGCGCTGACCTGATCGGCGAAGCGTGCGAGATCCTTGTTGGAGCCGCCCTCGCTGCGGCCGATGATCGCCGCGAGACGCTGGCCGGCGGCCAGCAGACGGGCGAACACGGTGCTCTTCTTCGCGGCGGCGGCGCTCGGCGCGCCCTCGCCCTTCTTGACGAGCTCGCGCACGCCCTCGCGCAGCCATTCGCCCGAAACCAGGTCGAAACAGGCGCCGCTGAACGGCGCGAACGCGTGGATGCCGTATTTGTTTTGCAGCTCGTCGGCAAAGACGTCGCATATCTCGTCGTCGCCGTGGACGACAAAGACCTCCTTCGGCTTCTGACGGAACGCGGTGATCCATTTGATGAGCCCGTCGTGGTCGGCGTGGCCGCTGATGCCGCTGATCTGCGTGATCTCCGCGTTGACCTGGATCTCCTCGCCGAACAGCTTGACGGACTTGACGCCGTCCTGGAGCTGGCGACCGAGCGTGCCCTCGGCCTGGTAGCCGGCAAAGACGATCGTGGATTCGCTGCGCCACAGGTTGTGCTTGAGGTGGTGGCGGATGCGGCCCGCGTCGCACATACCGGACGCCGAGAGGATGACCTTCGGCGTCGGGTCGAAGTTGAGCTGCTGGGACTCCTCGCTCGTCGTGATGGTATGGAGGCCGTCGAAGGTGATGGGGTTGACGCCCTGCGCGATCAGCGCGAGCGTCTCCTCGTCGAAGCACTCCTCCATGCCCTCGCCGAAGATGTGCGTGGCCTGGACGGCGAGCGGGCTGTCCACGTAGACCTGCATCTTCTGGATGACGTCGGCGGACGTGTCCTGCTTGATCTTGCGCAGGAAGTAGAGCACCTCCTGCGTGCGGCCGACCGCGAAGCAGGGGATGACGACGTTGCCGCCGCGGGCGAGCGTGCGCTCGACGATGGCCTCGAGCTCCTGCTCGTAATGCGGCGCGGGGCCGTGGCTGCGCGCGCCGTAGGTGGACTCCATCAGCACGTAGTCCGCCTCGTCGAGATAGGTCGGGTCCTTGATGAGCGGCTGGTTGAGGTTGCCGATGTCGCCGGAGAAGACAAGCTTGCGCTTCACGCCGTCCTCGTCGATCCAGACCTCGATGCTGGCCGAGCCGAGCAGGTGCCCGGCGTCGCGGAAGCGGATGCGGATGCCGTCGCAAAGGTCGATGGCGTCGTTGTAGTGGCAGGGCACGAACTGTTTGACCGCCGCCTCGACGTCGTTCATCGTGTAGAGCGGCTCGACCTCGGGCTGGCCGGAGCGCTGCGCCTTGCGGTTTTTCCACTCGGTCTCGGACTCCTGAATGTGCGCGCAGTCGCGCAGCATGATGTCGCCCAGGCGGCAGGAGGCCACGGTCGCGTAGATCGGGCCGCGGAAGCCGTGCGCGCAGAGCAGCGGCACGAGCCCGATGTGGTCGATGTGCGTATGGGTCAGCAGAACGAAATCGGCCTCGGCCGCGGGGAAGGGCATGTCCTGGTTGACGTATTTGTTGGAGCCCTGCTCCATGCCGCAGTCGACGATGATCTTTTTGCCGCAGGCCTCCAGACAGTGGCAGCTGCCGGTGACCTCATGGTCGGCGCCGATGAACGTTAGTTTCAAATGTATCATCCTTCCCGTTGGTTTTGCCGCGTCGGTATTTTATATAGTATACCATATTTCGGCGGGAAGTAACAGGGACAGATTTCATCCTGCAAAAAAAGAGGCCGCCCCGGCGGGGCGGCCTCTTTTTTCAGTCAGTTGGTATCCGCGCAGAGCGGGCCGGCGAGTTCCTTCATGAAGAAGAGCTTGCCGGGCATCGTGGGAATCCAGCTCGAGGTGATCCACTTCGTGGGACCGTAGCGCAGGGTGATCCAGAAGCTCATGCCCTGCCACTGCATGCCGCGGGACAGCACGCCGTCCGCGCCGCCGATCGTATAGTCCGAGGCGAAAATGATCCTCGGGCCGATCGTGTTGGCGAAGCAGGGGATGAGAGGCCAGGACGAGCGGAACGACGTGATCGCGTTCTGCTCGATCGTGAACGGATGCAGGTTCGCGCCCACGCGGTACGGAGCGTTCTTCCACTCCTCGGTGGTGGCGTAGTCGGCGGCGAAATGCGGGTCCCAGAAGGCGATATGGCACATGCGGCCGATGCCGTAGACCATGACCTGCTTGGCGCCCTCGGCCTTCAGCTTGGCCATCTTCTCGGGGTAGGTGGGAAGATTGTCTCTCGTCGCGAAGTTGCGCTGGTTCTCCGGCACGGTCAGCTCGCCGAGCGGGCCGTAGAACGCGCCGGTCATGGCGTTCTGGAACGCGGCGGGGTCCGAGGCGGGCAGCGTGTTGCCATGGGAATCGGCCCACTCGTCCATGTTGAAGCCGTAGACGTGCTTGCAGTCGATGTTCCACTGCTTCAGGAAGAAAACAGCCCATTTGTACATGCCCATCGGGCCGACCGGCAGAATCAGGATCATCTTGCGGCCGGCTTCCTTGGTCTCACGGATCTGCATGGCGATCTCGTGGCCCATGTAGACGTTGAACTCCTCCAGATTTTCGCAGGGAATCGGCGTAAAGCCCTTGTTCCAGAAATCCTGCGGGTCGCAGACCGTCGCGGGATCGTTGGAGACGCACTCCATGATCCGGTTGATGTCCCAGCCCTTGGGCAGAATCTCGCTGAAATACGAGCCCTTGATGGTATCCAGCATGTTCATAAATATCGTTCCTCCTCTGGTTGCTTCGGCCGGTTTTCGGTCGATTTTCCACTAACTCATAAATAGCATGTTTTCCTCCGTCTGTCAAATAGGGCGGGGAAGGGACAATAAAAAATGCACAAAGGAAAAAACAAATAATTGAGATAGGTATATACGTAAAATAAACGAAATAACGAAATATTTGAAACTAATACGAAAAATACGGCAAAGAAGACGCGAGATGCGGCACGATAAATTTATAAAAAGTTTTTACGAATAGGGGAAACCACGCCCTGAAAAGCACGGGTCGTCCCCCAGCCGGAGGAGACCCGGCCCGCAATTCGTAAAAATTATTTAAAAACAGCGTTGACAGTTATCCAGAATGTGGTGTATGATACATCTAAAGAAACGCCCCATGGGGCGCAGCTTAAATCAATGAGGTGACAATCATGAGAGTACTTGGTGTGGGCTGCCATCCCGACGATCTGGAGATCGCCTGCGGCGGCACGATGCGCAAATATGTGGAGCAGGGCGCCGAAGTTTATCTCTGCCATGTGGCCAACGGCAACCTCGGCCATGTCGTGATCGAGCCGGGTCCGCTCGCCGAGATGCGGACGCGCGAGGCCGAAAACGCCGGCGCGGTTGTCGGCGCGAAAAAGGTGTTCAACCTGAACGTCGGCGATATGCGCGTGGACAGCCACGATCAGGACGTCGTCGACGCGCTGGCGGACGTGATCCGTTTTGTACGGCCGGACGTCATCATCACGCACAACGACGAGGACTACATGCAGGATCATACCGAGACCAGCCGCCTGGCCACCAACGCGAGCTTCTGCTCGGGCCTGGCGCATCGGCCGAGAAAGTACGAGCCGTCCGACAGCTTCGTGCCGGTGTTCTTCATGGATACGCTCGCCGGCGTGAACTTCCAGCCGACGCATTACGTGGACATCAGCGCCCAGATCGACAAGAAGATCGAGGCCCTGCGCTGCCACGAGTCCCAGCTCAAGTGGATGTTCGAGCACGACGGCATCGACTTCGCGGACATGGTCAAGACCTGCTCGAAGTACCGCGGCTATCAGTGCGGCGTGCCCTTCGCGGAGGGATTCCGCCCGTACAACGTCTATCCGCGCTATTCGACAAAGCACCTTCTCCCGTAATGACAAAAAGACGAGCGGCAGCTTCGGCTGCCGCTCGTCTTTTTGTCATAGGGAGGATTCTCCGCCCGGCTGCTCCGCTTTGGAGAGCAGATTCGCCGCGCTCGCGCGGAGCGCGTCGGCTGCCTGCCGCAGCTCGCCTGCGGCCTGATCGGGGATGTCGTCGGGCTTCGTGCGCGCGAGCTTCTTTTGCAGCTCGGCGAGATCGCCCTTGACGCGCTGCTTTTCCGCCCGGTCGAGCTCGCGGCCGAAACGGTCGAGCGCGAGCGAGACCTGCTGCGCGAGGGCCTCAGCGTCGTTGCGGATGTCGGCCTTTTCGCGGCGCTGGCGGTCCTGCGACTCGAACTCGCGCGCCTCGCGGACGGCGCGCTGGATCTCGTCGTCGGAGAGGTTGGAGGTGGCGGTGATCGTGATGTGCTGCTCGCGGCCGGTGCCGAGATCGCGGGCCGAGACGGTCACGATGCCGTTGGCGTCGATCTCGAACGTGACCTCGATCTGCGGCACGCCCTGGAAGGCGCGGCGGATGCCGTCGAGCCGGAAGCGGCCGAGGCTCTTGTTGTCGCGGGCGAATTTCCGCTCGCCCTGGAGGACGTTGACGTCCACGGAGGTCTGGAAATTCGCGGCTGTCGTGAAGATCTGGCTGTACTTGACCGGGATCGTCGTATTCCGGCTGATGAGCGGCGTCGCGACGCCGCCCACCGTCTCGATGGAGAGCGTCAGCGGCGTGACGTCGAGCAGAAGAATGCCGCCCTTCGCGCCGCTCTGGCCGACGGCGAGCTGGCCGGAGAGCGTGCCGCCCTGGATGGCGGCGCCCATCGCGACGCATTCGTCGGGATTGATGCCGCGGCTGGGCTCCATGCCGGTGAGGCGGCGGACCATCTCCTGCACCGCGGGGATACGGGTGGAGCCGCCGACCAGCAGCACGCGCCCGAGGCCAGAGGCGCTCAGGCCCGCTTCGCGGAGCGCGTCCTGCACGGGCACGCGGGTGCGCTCGACGAGCGGCGCGGTGAGCGCGTCGAATTTCGCGCGCGTCAGCGTCGTGGCGAGGTGGACGGGGCCGTTT
>Ga0183095_11514_pt1 | contig 16266 bp, 7 predicted proteins | sample BioMet4_FD_130346 | JGI IMG/M metagenome (GOLD analysis project Ga0183095, IMG submission 130346) | Microbial communities from bioreactor (seeded with sewage sludge) at LBNL, California, USA - Biofuel metagenome 4 (v2) (version 3) | ecosystem: Engineered > Bioreactor > Anaerobic > Unclassified ...
GTAGCGCACGTCCAGCGACGGCAGCGGCAGGGTCGGACGGGAGGGAATAAACGTCTCCGTCGACATCCACCAGCGAACGCCCAGCGTGTCTTCAAGATACGTGTCGACGGCGTAGAGCGGGCCGCGGCGCGGATGGCCGGTCAGAATCACGCTGTCGCCCACCGTCTTGAGCATGATCGCGTCTTCCGCAAGCGCCGCCGGATCAAACCCCGGCATCAGCGTTTTGAGCGCGGATGTGCGGCCGATCAGAAACCGCAGACCGGTCGGTGCCGCGCGCTCGTTGGTCACCGCAAACCGCGCACCCGTCACTTGGTCCAGATGCGAGCGAAGCTCCTCGGCGGCGCTTTGTTCGACCGGCGTCGCCTCGTCCGGAACGACGATGACGGCCCGCGCCACACCGTCACGGGCCACAGCGAAACCAAGCTCCTGCGCTATGCCGCAGCCGACGACCAGCATTGCGACCACGCCGCAAACACCCGATAGTAAATCCTGTTTCATGACCGCGACGAGCGTTGTTTCAGCCACGCTTCCGGCGACATCACCCGAACCACCTTTGCCGCCCGCTCGATGACCTCGGCGTTGTACGTCAACAGCGTCGACCCCGACAGATAAGCGACAGCGACATAAACCGCATCCGCGCCGCGCAAAAAAAAGCTGGACGCAAAACGCTCGGCCGCCTCGACGCAGGCCTCGGAAAACGGTTGCCATGCGTGCCCAGGGAAGGCGCGCACCCACACGTTGGCGTCCACGGTCAGAGTCATCGCCGGTCCGCCTGAAGGATGTCGCGGCAAGTGCGCTTGTCCACCGCCGAACGACGGATCTGTTCGGCCAGCTCGTCGGTTTCGCGCACCCACCGTTTAACCCAATCGCCCCTGCCCTCGCCTTCGGCCGTCTCGCCAGCCGCCAAAGTCAGGCGTCCCGCCAACCACAACTCATACAGACGCTCCGTCACTTGGCGAACCGTCTGACCGTTGATCGAACTCTTCGCTTTTACTTGCCGGTAGAGCGCATCGGGAAGTTCAATGGTTGTCTTCATAACAAACCCATATTCCCTTATTCCCTCATTATTTGTCAACTTTTCATACACCCAAGTAAACACAGGCTTACTCTTGTCGCGCCGAAGCAAACAGGTGTTCCGAAAACACGCGCGGCTTGGCGCAACCGCGTCCCCTCCCATCGGATAAAGAATGCGCCTGTCACTCGCCGCCGAACAACGGAAAGCTGTTTATTCCCGGACCCCGTAGCTTTCGCGAATCAGGCCGCGAGGCAACTCTTTGATAAACCGGGAGGGCTTGCAGAAAAACACGCCGCCGTCGCGCGTGCGCCGCATGCCCGGCGCGCATAGCGCAAGCTCGTCCTTGGCGCGCGTAACAGCCACGTAAAACAAACGCCGCTCCTCCGCGTCGTTTTCGGACTCACCCACCGACCGGCTCGACGGGAACATGCCTTCCACAGCCCAGATCACAAACACGACCGGCCACTCCAAACCCTTGGCCTGATGCACCGTGCTAAGGTGGAGCATGTCGGCGTGCTCATGTTCCATCTGCTCGTACTCGTGATCGATATTCGTCAGCAGCGCCACCTCGCGCAGAAAGGCGGGCACGCTGCCGCTTTTGCCGATCTGGAGCGCCAGTTCGCGAATGTCCTCTTCGCGCTTTTCGCCGTTCTCATAGGCGCGATAAAGGTACGTCTGAAAGAACACGTCGCAGAAACGCTGAACCGCCTCGCCGCCCGATTCCGCAAGATTCTCGCGGTGGTAGGCCTCGAACAGCCGGTCGATCTCCTGCCACTGCCCGCGCGCCGCCGGCCGCATGAGCCCGCACAACTTGGCGCGCTGCTCCGGATCGCGCGTGTCATAGCGGCCGCCCAGTTTTTCCCAAAGCGACTCGACCGTTTTTTCGCCAACGCCGCCGAGCATGCCCAGCAGACGCGCGAACGCCAGATGATCCGTGGAATTTTCGCACACGCGCAGGAACGCGAGCGCGTCCTTCACGTGCGCCTGTTCGAAAACGCCCACGCCGGACGTGATGACGTAAGGCATTCCGGCGCGGCCGAGCGCAATCTGAAGCTCGATCGAATGGAAATGCGCGCGGTAAAGCACCGCCATGTCGCGCAGGCGGTAACCGTCCTCTTGGTAACGGCGGATCAGCGTCAGCAGTGTCGCCGCCTGCTCCTCGCCGTCGCGCAGAAAAAACACGCGCGGCTTATTTCGCGGCTTGCGCGTCGGACGCAACGTCTTCTGAAACTGTTCGGGGTTGCCGCGGATACAGGCGTTGGCGACCTCCAGCACCTCCGGCACACTGCGGTAGTTCTGCTCAAGCTTGACGATCCGACAGTCGGGCCAACGCTTCGGGAACTCCATAATGTTGCGGAAGTCCGCACCGCGCCACGAGTAGATGCACTGGAAATCGTCGCCCACCGCCATCACGTTCTTGTTCACGCCGGCGAGAATGTCCACCATTTTCGCCTGCAGCAGATTGGTGTCCTGATACTCATCCACCAGCACGTGCCGGAACTTGTTCTGATAGAACGTGCGAATCTCCGCGTGCTCGGAAAGCAGCCGCAGCCCGTTTACCAGCAGATCGTCGAAGTCCATGACGCCGGTCTCCTGCTTGCGCTTCGCGTAGAGGTTGGCGACTTTGACGATTTCCATGGGGTCTACTTTCAGCTCGTCAAGACAGTCGTCCAGCACGTCTTCAATGTCGCAGGCGCGGTTGGCCGCCGAGCCGATCAGCGAGGCGATCACGTCTTTCTTGGGGAACTCTTTCTTGTTGCGCACAACGTCTTTGATGCACTGATCGATCAGCGTGCGCGAGTCGTCGCGGTCAAGAATGACGAAGTCGTTGCGAAAGCCGAGGCGGTCGCCGAAGCGGCGCAGGAAGCGGTTGCAGATGTGGTGAAACGTGCCGCTCCAGAGGTTGCCCACCGCATCCCCGGCGACTTCTTTGGCGCGTTCCAGCATCTCGCGCGCGGCGCGGTTGGTGAAGGTCAGCAGAAGCAGGCTATCGGGCGGCACGCCTTTTTCGACCAAGTAGGCCACGCGGTAAACGAGCGTGCGCGTTTTTCCGGTGCCGGCCGCAGCCAGCACCAGCAGCGGCCCATCGCCCGCCGTCGCGGCCTCGCACTGCTCCGCGTTCAGAAGCTTCAGGTAATCTGTCATTGGCGTCGCATTATACGCGACCGGCCTTCAAAAGGCACGCAGAAGGTCAGCGGCGCACGTCGAACGCGAACAGGAACGGGCCGCCATTTGACCGTTCGGCTTGTAACGTGCTAAGGTGGGGCATGAATCTTAACAAGCGCGAATTCATTTTTGGAACCGGGCTGCTCGGTGCCGCCGGGTGCGCCCTGACGCAACCGACGGCCGATCAGAATACGGCGGGTGCCCGTACGAGTTCGGTTTTCAATGTGCGGGACTTCGGTGCGAAAGGCGACGGTCAGACGCCGGACTCGGAAGCCATCCAAAAAGCGTTGGATGCAGCAGGTGCCGTCAGCGGCACAACCTACTTCCCGGCCGGAACCTATCTTTGCCACGATCTCCACGTTCACGCGCACACAACGGTGCTGGCGGAGCCTCAGTGGAGTTATCGCGGCGACGCGGGCGCCATGCTGGTGCTCGATTCGTCCGAAGCGGACTGTCTCCTCAACATCACCGGCGCTTTCGGCGCACATCTCCATGGCCTCTTTTTGCGGGGCAAGAAAGAAGCGAAGAAAGCAATCCACGGCGTCTTCCTGAACAACGCCGAGAAGTACAGCCCTCAGGAGGACTCCATCGTCATCGACGACTGCAAAGTCGAACGGTTCTCCGGCAACGGCGTCCATCTGCTCCGCATCTGGCTCTTCATTATCCGGCACAGCATCTTTCAAAGCAACGCCGGCTGCGGCGTGCAAATCACCGGTTGGGACGGCTTCGTGACGGACAACCAGTTCTCAGGCAACGGGAGCCACGGCTTCGGCTGTGAAGGTGTCGGATCGACCGTCATGTTTACCGCCAACCGCGTCGAGTGGAACCGCGGCTACGGGCTCTTGCTCTGCAACGGCGACGCGTGGAATGTCACCGGCAACTGTTTCGACCGCAACTGGGGTGCGGGCCTCTGCGCAATCAAAATGCGCACGACAACGGTGACGGGTAACGTCTTCCGCCGGTGCGGCAAAGACAGCAATTTGCTGGCGGAGGGCGAACGCTCGTGCCACGTTCGGTTGGAGGAGTGCAAGGGACTGAGTTTTGTTTCCAACGTGTGCGAAGCCGGACGCGACGACGGCGGCAAGGGAAGATATACGCCGCAGGTCGGCTTCGTCTTGAGCAAGCTCAGCTACTCGGTGATCGCCTCGAACACGCTTTTTCGCGGCTACATGAACGACCTCGCAGCCGACCTCGGCGGACATGGCCCCGACTATGTGTTTGCCAACAATGTGGGCTGTCCGATGCGCTAGCCGACATATTCGCGCCGCAATCATCACGGGGCCGAACGATTGCGGCACCTTTGCCGAAAGATTACAAAACGCCCATTTGCGTTTCCCCCCCTTGTTGCTTTTCTTTTTTTATAGTACGTTTCCTCCTGCGAAATCCCTTTTAGCGGGTCGCTGCTCCGCCACAAAAGAGAAAATGGTTGTGTGGCTTGCGAATGGCTTTTTGACGCGGGGCAAATCATTTGGACAGGTGGTGTTTTATGCGCCTTGCAAAAATCTCCTCCCGTTCGTCGGCAAACATCTTCATGTTTTGGGCATTCGCATGCGCATGCGGGCTGTCGGTCACAAGCGCGGCGCGCGCGCAGGTTGTCATCAGTGAACTGATGTATGACCCCGTCGGCGGGAACACCAACGAGTTCGTCGAGCTCCACAACGTCGGCACCAACGCCGTCGACATCGGCGGCTGGATGTTCTCTGCGGGCATCACCTACACGTTCGCATCTCCCAGCGTACTCAACTCCGGCGCCTATCTGGTGGTAGCCGTCAACCGGGCGGCTTTCACGGCCCTCTACCCGAACGTCACCAACCTGGCCGCCGGAAATTACACCGGCCAACTCAGCAACCAGGGCGAACAAGTTGCACTCGCCGATGCGGCGGGCTCAACCGTCTTCTCTGTGACATACAGCAACAAAGCCCCGTGGCCACTGGCTGCGGCGGGGCTCGGCAGTTCGCTAGTGCTGGTCGATCCCTACGGCTCGCCGAACGATCCCACCAACTGGGTCGCCAGCGCCCAGCTCAACGGATCGCCGGGAGGGCCCGATACCTTTTTCGTGCGCGACGTGGTGATCAACGAGGTGCTGGCGCACACGGATCCGCCCTACGAGGACGCCGTCGAACTCCGCAACCTTACGACCAACGCCATTAACCTTTCGGGTTGGTACCTGAGTGACGACAACGCGGTTCGCAAGAAATATCGGTTCCCTTCGAACTCCGTCCTTTCCGCGCAGGGTTATCTCGCGGTCTATCAGTATCAGTTGACCAATGGTCTCGTGCCGTTCGCGCTCAGTGCCAAGGGCGAGGGGCTCTACCTCTCCGAAGCCGACGCTTCGGGCACGCTCGTGCGCTACGTCGACCAATACACGTACGACGCCTCGCAGAACGGCATTTCGTTCGGACGCTACCCCGACGGTACGGGCGACTTCACTACGCTCTCCACGCCGACCTTGGGCGTCAACTCGCCCGCGAGCGTAGAGACGTTCCGCACAGGCACCGGCGGCCGCAACGCCGGCCCCAAGGTCGGCCCCGTCGTGATCAACGAGATCATGTACCATCCCTCCGAAACGAACGCGTCCGGCCGCATGCCGTCCGAATACGTCGAACTGCTCAACATCTCCTCGCAGTCCGTACCTCTCTACAACGTTGACGAACCCACCAACACATGGACACTTTCCGGCGGCATTCGCTACACCTTTCCGACCAACCTCACACTCGGTGCGGGCCACTATCTGCTCGTCGTTGAGACAAATGATCTGGACGGTTTTCGCGCGAGCTACGGCGTGCCGACAGACGTTCTCATTTTGGGCCCCTGGTCCAAGAACTTGGGCAACGGAAGCGACACGGTCCGCCTCCGCGCACCGAACACGGTTGAGGCGGATGGCTCGCTCGGCCGCTACGTGGTTGACGAGGTAACCTACGACGACCAGCTTCCGTGGCCATTGGCGGCAGACGGTCTTGGAGGCTCGCTCGAGCGCACAGACCCGTCCTCGTACGGAAACACGGCCGACAACTGGCACGCGGCACCCGACACCGCCACGCCGGGCACGACCAACACCGCCTACGTCGCGCCGGGCGCGGTCATCATCAGCGAAATCATGGCGGCAAACCGCAGCACGCTGCGCGACGAGGACGGCGAATTTTCCGACTGGATCGAACTGTATAACACGACCGCCTATGCGGTTTCGCTCAAGGGCTGGCACCTCACCGATCGGGCGGATCTGCCGACCTTGTGGACATTCCCCGACGTATCAATCTCCGGGCACGGAACGCTCCTCGTGTTCGCGTCCTCGAAAAACCGCGCCGTCGCCGGTTCGGAACTCCACACCAGTTTCTCGCTCGATGCGAACGGCGAATACCTCGCCCTTTACCGCAACGATCTCGTTCTCGCCTCCGCCTTCGATCCGGCCTTTCCGCCCCAGGATTACGACGTGAGCTACGGACTCGCCCGCGTGGGTGCCCACGCCGAGACGCCGGTCCTCTACGGTTCGCCCGGTCGCTACCTCGTGCCGACCAACGCCACCATGCTCGCCTCGGATTGGGCCTCGCAAACCTTCGACGACAGCGCGTGGAAAACGGCCGGAAACGGCATCGGCTATGACGCCGACACCGATTACACGTCGCTGTTCCAGACCGACCTTTACGCCGAAATGTACGGCAAGCAGAAGTCGGCTTTCGTACGCTACCCGTTCGTCGTCTCCAACAGCGCGGGCGTCGTCCAGGTCCAGCTTCGCGTCAAATACGACGACGGGTTCGCCGCTTGGATCAACGGCGTTCTGGTCGCCTCGAACAACACGCCGTCGACGCTCGCCTGGAACTCCGGCGCGCCCTCCAGCCGCAGCGACACGCTCGCGCTGGTCTATTCGAATTTCAACGTGACCGCCTATGCCTACCTGCTGACGGACGGGACAAACGTGCTGGCGTTTCAGTCGCTGAACAACTCCACCACCAGCTCCGATTTGCTGCTCCAAAACGAGCTCCAACTGACTTGGTCGTCATCGACTGGAGAGGTCGCGCAGGCCTACGGCTACCTCACGGCCCCCTCCCCCGGAGACGTCAACGGTGACACGCTTACCGGCGTCGCGCCCACCCCCACGCTCGACCCCGCGGGCGGGGTCTTTTCGGGATCCGTCATTGTTGCCGCGACCTGCGCCAGCGCCGTCGCCCAAATCCGCTACACGCTTGACGGCTCCACGCCCACGACAAACTCGGTGCTCTATACCGGACCACTCACACTGACGACCGAGACCGAGGTTCTGATGCGCGCCTTCCTGCCCGACCAAATCCCGAGCCCAGTCGCGGGGGGTCTCTATAGAAACGCCTTCCTCGGCATCAATGAACTCTTGGCCTTCAACGTCGCCTCCACGCCCGAGATCCACGACTTCACCGACTTCGGCGACTGGATCGAGCTCTACAACGGCGGCACCAACGCCGTCGATATCGGCGGCTATTACCTCACCGACCATCTGGAGCAGCCCTTCCGCTGGCAGATTCCGGCAGGCGCATCCGTTCCTGCCAAGGGCCACTTGCTCTTCTGGGCCGATGGGTACGACTCCAAGCCGGGGCTCACCCTAACGCGCGACTTCTGGCCCTATTATTCGTTCGTCACCCGCGCCTACCACACGAACTTCAAGCTCTCGTCGACCGGCGAGGAAGTCGGCCTGTTCACGGCGCACGGCACCCGGGTCGACGGCGTGGTCTACGGCCCCGACATGACCGGCCGCTGGTACGGCGAGAAAGCCAAGGACGCGCAGCAGGGCGACATCTCCTACGGCCGCTACCCCGATGGCGGCGCCACGTGGGGCTACTTCGGCGAGCCCACGGCCGGCACGACCAACCGGCTTCCCCAACTGACGAACGACATCTACCGCGCGCCGGCCACCGTCATCTCGCCGGCCGAACCGCTGTTCATCGCGGACCCCGTGACCGTCTCGCTCTCTTCCGGAACCGGCGTGCGCGAAATCCGCTACACCCTCGACGGCAGCCAACCCCATTCGTCGTCGATTCTTTACACCAATGCATTCTCGGTCATCTCCAACACCGTGGTCCGCGCGCGCTCTTTCGCAGACGATGTCCATCCCGGCCCCGTCGCCACGCGCACGTTCCTCGTGGACCAGCGCAAGCCCGACCTGCCCATCATCTCCATCGCCATCGATCCGCTGCTACTCTTCGACCCGACCTACGGCATCTACACCAACGTCCTGAAAGAGCGCGACGTGCCGGGCTCGATCCAGTTCTGCACCACGCCGTCAAACACGGCGTTCCTGGCCGGCGCGGCCTTCCGCCTCTTCAGCCTCAACACGTTCCTGAAGGCGCAGAAACCGTTCACCGTCAAATTCGCCAGCAAGTACGGCACCGACGCAATCTCTTACCCGCTCTTCCCCGAAAAACCGATCGGGTCGTTCGACCGCTTCGTGCTGCGCAACGGCAACGACGACTGGGCCGTGGCTTTTCTCCGAGACACCCTGGGTCAGCGCATGCTTAAGGGCGCCATCAACAATGCCACACAAGGCTTCCGTCCGTGCGCCAGCTATATCAACGGCGCTTACTACGGGCTGATCAACATTCAGGAAAAAATGGATGAGGTGTACTGCGCCAAGAACTACGGCGTCGACTTGGCTAACATCGATTTCTTCGAGAACGACGGCACAACCGGCGCAGAATTGCTCGACTATGGCACGGCGGACAGCTGGGACGCGTTGGTCGACTACCTCGGCGCGAACAGCCTGGTGTCGACCGCGAACTACGAATACGTGAAGAGCCAAGTCGACATCGAGGATCTCGTCGACTATGTGGCCGGGCAGGTGTTCGCCGACGACACCGCGTGGGCGCACAACCGCAAGTGGTGGCGCGACCGAAGCACGGGCGGCAAATGGCGCTGGTGCTTCGTCGACCTCGACCGCGCCTTCGGCACCGTCACCGACAACCGCATATCCAATATGGCGTCCGGCATGGTCGTCTTCCGAGAACTCCTGGCCAACGCGGAGTTCAAGAACTACTGCTCCCAGCGCCTGATGGCACACCTTAACAGCTCGTTCAGCACGAACCGCATCATTCCCATCATCGACTACGAGGCCGGACGCATCCGCTCGGAAATCATCGAGCACGCCAAGTTGTACGCCTCGAAAGGCGGCATACCGTCTGTGACGACTTGGGACGCCAACATCGAGGCCATCCGCAACTTTGCGCGCCAGCGCCCCGCGATTGCCATGCAGCATGTGGCCAACTATTTTACAGGAGGACAAACCGCCCAGATGCAACTCTCGCAGAGCGGCGACGGACGCGTCCTCGCCAATCACGTGCCTCTGCTCAACGCTTCCGCCAACACTCTTCTGTCCGGCATTCCCGTCACGTTCACCGCCGTCCCAACGATCGGACAGACCTTCGCCTACTGGGTGATCAGCAACGGCGTCATCAACCTCTCCAGCAAGGGCGCGACGTGGCGCTACCTCGTGCCTACAAACAACATCGCAAACTGGAACCAGACCGCGTTTGACGATTCGGCCTGGTCCAGTGGTGCGGGCCAACTCGGCTACGGCGACGGCGATGAAACCACCGTGATCGGCGCGGCCTCCGACCTCATCACGGCGGCCTATTTCCGGCGTTCGTTCGTTATCACAAACGCGGCATCCGTCGTCTCGCTCGACCTGCAGCTCCTGCGCGATGACGGTGCTATCGTCTACCTCAACGGCAACGAGATCCTGCGCACGAACATGCCCACAGGCCTCGTCGACTACACGACCTTCGCGCTGACGAACATCACCAGCACCAGCTCGCCGGAAGAAAACGCCTACCTGCCGTTCACGATCCCGTCGCCCGCTTTTGTCGACGGCACCAACGTGCTCGCCGTCGAGCTCCACCAGTCGTCCGCCAACTACACAGACATGGGCTTCGACCTGCAGGCGACCGCAGCCCGCGCCGACAGCGGCGTCACCACGAACACCAACCCGGTCCTGACGCTCACGCCCGACGGCACGACGCCGCTGAGCATCACCGCCGAGTTCATATCAAACGGTCAAAGCCTCGTGCCCACAAACGTAACCGGCGACGTCACGCTCACCGCCGCAGATTCGCCCTGGCTCGCCGCCGGCGACATCTTTGTGCCGTCCAACACAAGCCTCACGGCCGAGCCGGGCGTCACGATCCTGATGCCCGAGAAAGCCAGCATCTACGTGCAAGGCCGCCTGTGCCTGACCGGCACGCCCGACGCCCCCGTGAGCATCGGCCTCAACACCAACCTGAGCGCCAACTCGCAGCTCTACACGGATCCCGCACTGGCCGACGAGACCGACCAGCTCGACCGCTGGGGCGGCATCGCCTTCGACCACGCCGACCATCCCGGCTTACTTTCGAACGTCGTCATCCGCAGCGCGTCCCTCGCGGCGGCCGATCCCGTCAAGATGATTGCGGCGGTATCGGCATCCCACACCGACCTGTACCTCGACGGGCTGGACGTCGACGATTCGCGTCTCCCCGTCATTGTCTGGGACTGCGATCATTTCGTTCTCCGCAACAGCCGCCTGCACATCACCGTCGTTGGCGATGCGCTCAAGATCACACGCGTCGCCCACTCCCGCATCGAGAGCTGCGACATGTACTGCGGTCGCGACATCATCGACACCGACGCCATCGATTTCGGCGGCATGCCCGGGGACTGCATCGTCCGCAACAATCACTTCCACGATTTCATGGGGCCCAACAACGACGGCCTCGACTTGGGCGAAGGCTCCCAGAATATCCTCATCGTGAGCAACCTCATCGAACGCTGTTGCGACAAGGGGGTTTCGTGCGGTTCGGGTTCGACGCTCATCGCGCGACGCAACGTCATCCGCGACGCCGACATGGGGTTCGGATTCAAGGACAACGGCTCGTTCGGGGTCATCGAGAACAACACCTTCCTCAACGTGACGCATGCCGTCTCGGCCTACGAGAAGGTCATTGGCCGCGGCGGAGCTAGTGCTTCCGTTCGAAACTGCGTCGTCTCGCAGGCCACGCTCACGCCATTCTACCAAGACCCGGTTTCCACGGTTGATGTCTCGTACACCCTCTCCGACACCGAGGCCGTCTCCGGCACCGGCAACGTCCTTGGCGATCCGCTCTTCCTCAACACGGACCTCGGCAACTTCGCGCTCCAGACCGGATCGCCCGCCATTGACTCGGGCGATCCGTCCTCAGCCCATGACCCCGACGGCACGCGTGCCGACATGGGCGCGGAATTCTTCGACTGGCGCGCAGGACACGCTGTGATCTCGGAGATCTTCTATCACCCGGTCGTCGTTGGACAGGCCGAATACGTTGAGTTGACCAACCCCGGCGGCGCACCGCTCGACCTTTCGGGTTACCGTTTTGCAAAAGGCATCACTTACACATTCCCCGAAGGGACAATTCTCAATCCCAACGCCTATCTTGTCGTGGCTTCCAGCGTCTACACGCCCAACGACGCGCCCGCACTGGTCTGGACCTCCGGCACACTCGACAACGCAGGCGAGACGATTCAGATCATCGACCCAGTCTCAAACGAGATCGACCGTGTTTCGTACGCGCCGACCGCGCCGTGGCCCGAAGCTGCCGACAGCTCCGGAGCCTCGCTCGCGTTGATCCACCCGCGCTGGAATAATGCGATCGCGTCGAACTGGATCGCCAGCGCAACTGCGGGCGGCACACCCGGCGGCCCCGAGCTGACCGCGCATGACACACCCGTTTGGTGGCTCGCCCAATGGAGTTCGTCCACCAATTTCGCGGCAAGCGCGGAAGCCGACCCCGATGGAGACGGCCTGCCGAACTGGTGCGAATTCATCGTCGGCACGCAACCCACGAACGCCGCCTCTACGTTCGTCATTGAACTCGATGCCGGAGACGGACACGGCCCGTTGGCCTTTTGCCGAACAGTCGCCGCCGGTGCCGAGTGCAACGGCAAACAGCGCTATTACACGTTCGAGCGGCGCACGAATCTCGTCTCCGATGCGTGGACATCCGTGCCCGGTTACACCGACATCTTGGGAACGGGCCAAATCATTGCCTACACCAACGCGCTCGACGGCACAGCCTTCCTTCGTCTCAAGGCTGATCTTCATAAATAATTCCGGCATAGAAATAATTAGCGCCGTCTAATCTTAAAACGATCCGTTGCGCAAACGGTTCATGAAAAAACAATTTATTTTGATCCTCGAACCGTTGCATTCTCCCTACCGTTTTATCGGTCAAACAATTGAGACCTGTCCCTCGACGCTTCGACGCGCCGGTGTTGGCCTTAACAACGAAGCAAGGCCGTGACGGAGTTTTGTCGTCAGACGGATGTCCAACGGGAGAAGAAAATGAGGCGTTTGGGTATAGGCATGGCGATCGGGCTGGCGCTGGTCTCCGTCGTTTTTGGAGACGCGGCAAAGCCGCTGGGCGAACAGCGGAAAGAAGCCCTCAATCGGAAGCGCGCCGTGATTTATTACGACGGCGGCGAGGAGCCGTTGTTTTGGGACAAAAACGATTCGTTCTCCGTCGACAAATTTTTGAACATGCGGATCGCGCCGCTGAAGGACAGCAAAGTCGACACCCTTTTTTACGCGCCCGTCTCGGCTTTCGGTTTTCTTTCGATCAAGATTCCCTCGTCCGACGTCATCCTTCATCAGCCGGAAGGATCCAAGTGGATGGCCAACAATAAGAACGTCGTAAAGGACTTCCTCGACGCGGGAACAGACCCGTTGAAAGAGGTCATCAAATGGTGCAAAGCGAACGACAAGGAAATCTTCGCAACACTGTGCGTCAACTCTGTATCGCATGGCACGGAATACGACTTCGCCTCGCCCCCACCGCCCTACAACTGGGACAACTATCTTTTTCCGCCCTTTAAAATCCAACACGCTGAGACGCTGTTGGGCAGTTTCTCCTCGAATGGAAAAAGCAAGTCATCGGTCAACCATCCCCCTTGCGCGGTTTGGAGCGGCGTTGATTATTCGCACGGCATCGTTCGCGAAAAACTTTTCCAAATGAGCCGCGACATCTGCACGGGCTACGACATCGACGGCCTGTGTTTGGATTTCATGCGCGAAATGCAGCTGTTCAAATCCGTCGCCATGGGCGGCAAAGCCAGCGGCGCCGCACGCAAGCAACTGACGGACCTTATGCGCCGCATCCGCAAGACCGCCGACGAAGCGGCTGCCAAGCGCGGCCGCCCCATTCTGCTGGCGGTGCGCATCCCCGACTCCGCACCCTACTGCAAGGATGTCGGCATCGACCTCGAAGCGTGGTTCGCCGAAAAACTGGTGGACATCGTCATCGGCGGCGGCAACTTCCAGCTTAATCCGTGGGCCTATCTCGTGGGCCTCAGCAAAAAGGGCGGCGTCAAGTGCTACGCCTCGCTTGACGAAAGCGGCATCTGGATCGGCAACGACCAAGGCGGCGCGGTGGACGACGACCGATTGCCGCGCCAATGTCCCGAGACCTACCACGCCCGCGTGGCGGATGCGCGTGTGGCGGGTACCGACGGTGTCCTGTTCGCAAACCGGTTCGATGAGGATTGGCGGCGCGGCGAAATCCGCAACTATAGAAACTGGATGTGCGGCGAGTTGGATGACATCCGCACGCTGAACAAACGCTATTTTGTGACCTATCGCAACATCGACAACGCGGGACGCTATTTGAAAGAGTGGCGCGGATACGCCTCGCTGGCAAACCTCACCGGATACAATCCCGCCAAGCTGCGGTCGGGCAGCGCCGAGTATCCGATCTTCGTTTGGGATAATTTGGCCGACCTGAAAAAGAGCGGCGTTACGACGGAACTGGGCCTTACGACGGAAGCGATCCTGCCCACGGGCACCGAATTGGACGTTATGCTGAACGGGCACAAATTGAGTCTTCTTAAAAAACAAGCGGGCATTCAGCGCTACGAACTTCCGCCGGAAGCGCTCAAATACGGTGAAAACAAAATTCAGCTCCGCGCCAGGGGCAAGAATAAAAATGGCAGCTGTGTCGAAGTCCGTAACTTGGCCATCGACGTAAAATTCAACCGGCCGTAACCGATTGCCAAAGAGACGTTTTAATCGGATAGAGGAAACGCATGAGCGAAGAAAATCAGGATGAGACCGCCGCCCGGACGCAACCGGACGGTGAGCATGCGCATCCTCCCACACTCAAAGAACTGATGGGCGAGATGTCGTATCGCGAATGGTTCAGGTCCATCCGCGCCGGGCTGAAAAAACCCAAAAACTCCGGCGAATACCGGTACGCCGTGCAACAGATGCGGCGGCTTTGGTCACCGGTCTGCGGCATTTTTCTGCCGGTGTTGCTGATCGGCCTCATGATGACCATCCCCGAGCAGTCTTCGTCCATGATCGAAGCCATTCCGGTCATCATTGAAGCGCAAAAAGTCACCGAAGCGCTCAAGGACGATGCGGAGCCCGTGAAAACGGAACCGGTGGAGCCGCCACCGCCGATTGACAACACGGAACTCCGCCCCGAAATCAGCAACGACCTTTTGATGCCCAACAACGCCATCCCCAACCAGCTCGCAACGTCCGCAGGCTCTGCGGCCGGACCCAGTACGCAGTTCAGCCCGCAACCGGCCGCGTTCGACAGCGTCGCCATCACCAAAAGCCCGATCACCATGAAGGGCATTTTCTCCAGCCGCTCACCCGGTGCGCGCGGCCAAGCGCTCAACCGGTTCGGCGGCGACAAGTTCACAGAAGACGCGGTTATGCGCGCGCTGCGCTGGATCAAAACGCAGCAGCGCCCCGACGGCGGCTGGAACGGTCAGAGCGAAGGCACGGGCAGCACGGGCTTCGCGATCCTCGCCTATCTGGCGCATGACGAAATTCCCGGGCGCTCCGATGAGTTCGGACTTACCGTTCAGCACGGCATCGAGTTTCTCATGCGGCAGAAGAACCACGACCCCATGGCCACGCACGCGTTGGCCGAGTCGTACGGCATGACCATGAACCCCAACTTAAAAGATATCGCCTCCGCGTCATTGAAGAAAATGGTCGACAAGCTGATCGGCACCCAATGGGGCCCCGGCCGCGACGGCGACGGCACGACGCGCCCCGATTTGCTCGGCATGACCTTCGACGTTATGGCGCTCCGCTCGGCCCAGCTTTCCGGCATCAAGATCGAAGGCATAAACGAAGCGCTGAAAAAATTGAAAGAGGGCTTCATGGCTCAAGGCAATCGCGAGCTGGGCGGATTTTCCAGCGACCACTACGGCCCGCCCGGCCCCAATTATCGCCGGACCGGAACGTGGCATTTTATGATCGGCGTGGTGGGCATGCAGTTTCTCGGTGCGTCCGCCGATCCCATCATTGAAAAAACCATGCAACTGCTCGACGACATTTGGCCGCCACCGACGTTAGGCACGACCGACATCGCGTGCTGCCCCGTCCGCTCGAACTATTGGTCAACCATGGTCTTTTTCAACAACGGCGGCAAGCGTTGGGAAAAGTGGAACATGGCCATGAAAATGGTTTACGTGAAGGGTCAGGAAATTGAAAAAGGAAAATATAAAGACCAGAACGGCAAAGAGCATGAGATCGGCTATTGGCACTGCGAAGACCAACACATCGGTCTGCAGCCCATCATGCCGACCTGCTACATCGTTCAGCAGTTGATGGTCTATTACCGTTATCTGCCGACCAGCAGCCGGGACGTATGGGAAGGCGACATGAAAGCCGCCGCCGCGCTTTCAACCGATAAAAGCGACATCAACGTGGATATCGGCAATCTCTAAAGCGCGTTATGCACCGGCTTTGATGATCAGCACCAAACCCGCCACGAAGAGAATAAACATCGCGAGATTGAGCAGGTTGGCCTGTCTGGGTGCACCCTTGAACTCTTTCCAAATGAGGATGCCCCACAGCGCCGCCACCAGCGTCGCCCCTTGCCCCAAGCCGTAGGAAATCGCGGTGCCGGCTTTGCCCGACGCCACCAGGCTGAGCGCCATGCCGATGTTCCAGATCGTGCCGCCCAAAAGGCCGACCGCGTGCAGCCGCGGCGTACCCAGCGCGAAGTAAGCCGACGGCGACACCGGCTCGCCGCGCACCGGCTTGAGTGAGGCGATCGTGTTCCAGAGGAAGTTCGAAACAAAAAGGCCGAGCGCAAACA
>Ga0183095_11076_pt1 | contig 16212 bp, 22 predicted proteins | sample BioMet4_FD_130346 | JGI IMG/M metagenome (GOLD analysis project Ga0183095, IMG submission 130346) | Microbial communities from bioreactor (seeded with sewage sludge) at LBNL, California, USA - Biofuel metagenome 4 (v2) (version 3) | ecosystem: Engineered > Bioreactor > Anaerobic > Unclassified ...
TAGATGCCCAGTATAAGAAATACGGTAACACGGAGTACTTTAATGCACGTATTATCGAACCAGGGCATGTCTATGAACTAGGCTATCCTAAGTGTTCATGTCCTGATATTTTATCGGGAAAAGAGCATGATGTGTCTTTTTGTGAATGCTCACGGCAAAGCATACTATATGTTCTGCATAATCTAGTGCCGGATAAAGAAATAACTGTTGAGATATTACATACGGTATTAGGCGGTGCGAAGAACTGTAGATTCAAAGTTACAGTGAAATAAGGCATAACAAGTGGTCAATATCAAAGATAAAATACTAAATTTTGCAAAAGAAATTTATAATACAGATGCGGAATATTTGTGGAAAAGTAGTCCGGAAAACGCTGTTTTACGGCACAGACGCAATAGAAAGTGGTATGCAGTGATTATTAAGGTCAGTAAAAACAAAATTGGCCTAAAAGGTGATGGCGCAGTATGGATTATTGATGTTAAGACCACAAATGACATTATAGAACAACTTGGTGAAACAGTTGGCTTTTTACCCGGTTATCATATGAATAAAAAACATTGGATAAGCATCCTGCTAGATGGTTCTGTGCCGCTAAAGGTTGTATGCAGGTTTATTGAGATAAGCTATGGTTTGACAGTAGCGTAACCATAAAAGTTCTTTAAAATACTTGAAACACCTCTTACGTTAATCTGTAAGGGGTATTTTTTTGTTACCTTTGAAACAGGCGAACAAAGTTGCGTAATATGCAACAAAATAAGTTATCAACAGTTAAAATAATCTTTTTTAAGAGACAAATTAGATACCGCCTAAACCCGGAAAAAGTTATCCACAATATTCACAGGGTATATCCACAAGAGCCGCATTATTACACACTTTTTTACTCTTGCTTTTTTCTGTGTTGTTTACTATACTGTTGATGTAAAAATGAAAAGAGAGGAGAAAAACAAATTGGTTATTGCATAACGAACAAATGTTCGCTATAATATAAACAACGAGGGAAACATAATCAGGAAAGAGAAGCTATAGTGCCTTGTAAAGGTGCTTAAATAGTGGATGCGGAGGATGAACGGATGGAAAAGAAAATCATTAGGACAGAAGACGAACACATTCCAATTGGGAGTTTGGTGGAACTTCCGGATGGTAAATTAGGAATTGAGGTACAGCACAGGCGGCATAATAAGATAGTGAAGGAAATTTTCACTTTAAACTGGCTGAATAGAATATGTGAGAAATTACAGCTTTACAGAGCCTGATCGCACGAATTGTTCGTAGCAGAGTCGCGCCGGAGCTAAGTACTGGTAACTAGCCAGTTCTTGCTTTGGCGCTTTTTTCGTTCTAAAGGGGACTGTTTTCATGGAGAATACACAGGGAAGGGAAAAGCAAATAGCAGCTAAGGCTGCTCAAATGATGCTTCAAGCCAGGAAACTGGCCGGCCTTAAACAAAACTTGCCGGCTTCCTTTTCCGATGCTTTAGTGTACCTCATGAAAAGTCAGGGGATTACAAAGGAGGCACTGGCAGAGCGGTGTAAGGTAGAGCCAATCACCATCCAGAGGCTTCGTAACAAATATTATGAGGATTTACGCTTGCCTTTGGTAGTGTCCTTGTGCATTGGACTTAAACTAGACACTGTGGTGAGCAATATGCTTATTCAAAGAGCAGGTCTTAGTTTCCAAAGCTCCTTTAGAGACTGTACCTATCAGGTGTTATTAGCAAATTCGCCAGAAGATATGGATGAAGTAAATGAGCTGTTGAGGATTAACGGTTTAAAACCATTCGGTAAAGAGAATTGACCAGGCATTTTGCTTGGTCTATTTTTTTTGCCTAAGGGGGAACATTTTTTGTTTTCCCATTATCGTGGCTTCCAGTCAGGCTTTCAAGAAAAAATGGCATGAAAAAATGGCAGATTTAGGCCTAAAATAGAACATTTTATGTTTCAATACTTATACGGACGGTGCTATTACATCAACGACCTCCCTGGCGGAGAAATTCGATGAATACAATACTAAAATGCTTGGGGATGTAGGGCTTGCGGTATCTGTTGCCGGAGGTCAGCAGTCTAATTCGGGAGCCTATAGCGAGGCTTATAGTCAGGCTATGGCTGCTGCCGCGGCTCATGGTTCTGATTATACGGCAACAAAGCCTAGCTACTGGGTTACGGCCGGCGGTGGTGTAGCCCCGACCTTCACTATTTCGCAAAGCGTAAGCAATGACGAAAACTATGTAGACGCTGGTCTGTACGCTGTCATAAACGATGAGAACCTGGTAGTGCTTTGCAATACAGGCAAATATGCCAAGGTAACAAACGGTGATAATTTTACTAAAACAGAATATGACCTGAAGTTTTCTGATGAGCTTACGGGCTCCATTGACGAAACGAAATATGTGACGGCAGATTTGGAACTTATGTATGAACATTCATATTCTCAGTATTGCTACAGCGGTCTTATGAGAACAATGCTGGAATCCTGGATAAGCTATGTGCAATATACATCAACAGGTGGTCTCGGAGAGTCATTCAACATCGTAAACAGCACATACAGCAGCGTGAATATTTCTCATAGTCCAGCTGAAGACGTGACTAAGTATTATGCGATTACCAATGTGATAGCCTTGCACGGCGGTATTAAGCTGACTGGAAACTGCAGTCTCGATTCGACCTATAGGCAGCCAAGAATAAACTACGGAACTTATCTGGTAGGAAATAAAAGCTTCCCATATTACCCGGGTGCCAACTACAAATATTTCACTTTAAAGAATATGTTCCCGGACGCAATAAAAATAGCAGACAACAGGATACTTACTTTGCATGACTTAAAATATTGCGTCTGTGATTTAGACACGCAAACAGTTCTGCACACAATACCATATGACGTGCTCAATTCCACTGCAAACGTTTTTACCTGGGGGCAGGAAGAAATTACAAATGCCATAAATTTATTTTTGAAAACATTATGAGGGGAGTGATTTTTACGGAAGTATTAGATAAATTAGCCAGTATGGTTATAGGAGCCTTGGTGACTTATGTCATCACAGAGATCAGGGCAAGAAAGAAGATGAACGAGGCATTGAAAGAAGGGTTACAGGCTCTGCTTCGTGACCGCATTATTCAGGCCTATAACCATTACGTGAAAGAGAAAAAGTGGATACCCATATATGCAAAAGAGAGCCTTGTAGCTTCGTATGAAAGCTATGAGGCTCTTGGCGCAAATGGTGTTATTGATGATTTAATGGCGGAGATAAATGCTCTGCCAAACTTTAAGGAGGATGTTACAGATGATAAAGAAGTGGATTAGGAAGATTAAAAAAATTAGATTTACCAAGCCCGTAGTTAAGCTTGTCTGCAGTGTCATAGCCATCTATGTACTGCTTATTTTTTTGTTCGTTTTGGGAGTAGTGTTTAACGCCAGAGCAGTAGGCAAGATGGACTTAATGAGCATCATTGAGATGGTAAAGGTGCTCTTAGGACCTGCGGCAATAGCGGCAGTTGGCTTTCTGGGAAAGGCCTTCATAGATTCTGACGGGGACGGCATCCCAGACGCATTTGAGGAACTGGAAAGAAATACAGTGAGGGAAACTAAGCCGGGGGAAGGTGAGAAAGAATGCTAAAGGAGATTCAGTTTCAAAGACATAAACAAAGAATGTATATGCTTGATATGGATTACCAGGAGATGGGAGACTATGAATGCCGGGATGACTTCTGGCCAGGGTATAACTCTAAAGGTCAGGAACGTGCGAGCCTACCCAATGGAACCTATCACGGGATAACTGCTGAAGTAACCCATGGGAAGTATGGTCCTGCTTACGGCAATTTTTATATTACCACAGGTGATGAGAGAGGACGAGACATCCACGGAGGCGGTTCCAACAGCCCAGAGCCTTACGCAGATTACCAAGGGTGGTACAAGACCTTAGGCTGCCTCAGAATGCAGAACAAGGAAGGCGTGGAAATGTCCGAAGAGATTATTGCAAGCGTCAATGCAGGGATTGATGTAGTTTTGACCGTAGTTAACTAAGGAGGGATTTGACTTGTGGAATCTATCAAAGAGTATTTTAGGGAGAATCGCTATTTTTACATTGCTTTGCTTTTGCTGCTCATGGGGTTCGTTGTTTGGTGCTATGTGTCAGGCCGAGGAACGGCTGACATCAGTAAACGTGCCGATAGCACAATGGACAGAATTGAAACAGAAGCTAGGTCAGCAGGAAGTGCTGCTCATGACGCTAGAGGAGAAGTTGAAAACGCTGAAGACTCCATCGGAAGAGCTGAGGACGCAGTTGAATCTAGCCAAAGAGCAGCTGAGGAAGTCTCAGACGGAATTAGCGAATGCCAAGAACTCGCTCACGAAAGCCGAAAGCTCAATACAGATATTGCAGGCCTCATTAGAGACATTGAGGCTGCAAATAGAAAAAGAACGCAGGATTCAGAAAAGAGTCCTGTGGCAAAATAGGGTATGGAGCTTGATAGGTGGTTTGGGGATTGGGATGGTTGTGGGGAGATAATAGATAGCTAATTATATAAGTTGAATTAAGACTAAGGGGGTAAGGAGAACCATCTTTTGTATATGGTCATTACCTTCTTAAAAGAAATGCGCCGTGGTACGCACTTTTTAACTTAAATGTGCGTGTTGCGACGTAGAATTTTGCAAAAATAACAAATATAATATATAGTGAAAAATTAGGCTAACTGGTTTCTAAGAGGGTAATGGGCAGATTAGCTTGGTGGAAATTGACTTAAAAAATCAAGTCATGTGACCATCAGTCTGCTTTCATTATTCACGCAGAAAGCCTGTTTTTCTTTTTGCGATGAGATAGTGCGATGTTTCATTATGAAAATTAATTAATGCCTAAAGAGTAAGGCAAAATAATTTGAGAATAAAGCCGCTCTTACCATACAATTTAGTTGGCAATTTTTCAATAATCTACTTGATAATTATTGGCTTCAGAGTGAATATGGACATAGAAAAAAGGAGGTAATCACTTATGAAGCCACGCATACAATTACGAAAATTTAAAACGATTACTTTTAGACATCTGGTTAATAAAACCGGGTGTCTCTTATTTTTAGCCAAAGAGGTTAAAAATTTAACGACGAAGGGGGGAAAGCAATGATGAATGATTTGGAAAGAAGTGTTGAAACATTTTATTATGAGCCACAGATAAAAAAGAAACCAAGGACGGATAAGCGCAAGCATATTGCGGCATATTGCAGGGTAAGTACCTTAGATGAGGAGCAAGAGATATCTTTTAATACGCAGTGTAGATATTATAAAAGATTAATTGATGCAGACAAAACAAAAGTATTGGTAGGAATTTATGGAGACCAAGGAATTTCGGGATTAGGAACCAGCAAGAGAAAAGAATTCCTCAGAATGATGGACGATTGCAGAAATGGAAAAATAGATGTGATTATTACAAAATCCATATCCAGATTTTCAAGAAATATGAGTGAATGTGTGCGCACAATCAATGAGCTGAAAGGACTCGGAATTTATATTGTTTTCGAGAAGGAAGGCATTGATACTTCTAATCCTAACAGCGAATTATTCTTGAATATCTTGGCATCTCTAGCGCAAGAAGAGTCAAACAATCAAAGCAGAAATATACGATGGGCTATGAACAATAGAAATGCAAATGGGCATCCCGTTAGACGTACATGTTATGGTTATAGGACTGTTTACGAAGGTAAAGGAAAACCTCGTAAATGGGTAGTGTTTGGCCCGGAAGCGAAAATTGTGCGAAAAGGTTTTGAAATGGCACTTCAGGGGAGAATTTACCCGGAAATTCGTGCGGCAATGAATGCAATGGAAAGGGCAAGGGGATCGGATAAAATATGGGGGCAAATGCGTCTACATGATATGTTCTTTAACGAAGCTTATAAAGGTGACATCCTAACTAATAAAGGCTATGTTTCTGATTACATTGAAAAGAAAATGAAAAGAAACAGGGGGGAACGGGATCAGTTTTATATTGAGAATCATCATACACCTATTATTATGCCTTGTGATTATGACAGAGTACATGAAATTATTAAAAGCAAGTTGTTGAAGATTAGAAATGCCAGAAACAGAAAAAAATTACTTAGAACTTTAGACTTTAAGGTAACAGGAAATGAGGCGCTTACACATGTTGGATGAATATAATATAAAAGGCACCGAAAGCACTTTAACACCAGGACTCAAAATCTTTAAAAAAGCAGAAGTTAAGAAGCAGGGCAGGCACAAGAATATTAAAGTTGCGGCTTACTGTAGAGTGAGTACGGATCTAGAATCGCAAAAAAGCAGCCTTGATATACAGATGGAGTCCTATAAAAAAATAATTGCCGAGCATCCTGGCTGGGTATTAGCTGGTATTTATGCTGACAAAGGAATATCCGGCACATCTATTTTGAACAGGGTTGAGTTTCAAAAAATGATACAAGATGCAGAACAAGGAAAAATAGATTATATTCTTGCGAAGTCAACCTCACGTTTTGCTAGAAATACTATGGATACCCTTTATTACACAAGACATCTTAAAGAAAAAGGCGTGGGCGTTTATTTCGAGGAACAGAAAATTGACACAAAGAATGCTACTTCAGAAATTCTTTTAACCATTCATGCAGCCTTCGCTCAAGAGGAGAGCCACAGTATCTCTGAAAATGTAAAAATCGGTGTTCGCAAGCGTTTCGCAATGGGCATTCCTAAGTGGTCTACTACCTACGGCTACAGACGAATTGAGGGTGACTCATGGGGAATTGATAAAAAAGAGGCAGCTATCGTTCAGCGTATATTTAATTATTATCTGCAAGGAAAATCCCTTCCGATGATTGCGGCTATATTGGAAAAAGAAAATATACCAGGACCAGGGCTTCAGAAGACAAAACAGTGGTATGCGCATAGTTTGGCTACAATTCTACATAATGAAAAATATGTGGGAGATGTAGCAATGCAAAAAGATTTTACCATGGATTTCATGACTCATAAAAGAAAACGAAACAGAGATGCCGCTATCCCTAAATATTATAAGAGCAATCATCACGAAGCTATAATAGACCGTAAGACTTTCGAAGAAGTTCAAGTTATTCTTGCGATGTGCGACAGACATAGAGGTTCTATACAGTATCCTTTTTATAGCTTCCTCAAATGTCCTTTCTGCGGCGAAAATATGATTGGGGTAAGACTACCAAGCCGCCTTCATAAAACGGCATGGACTTGTGGCGGGAAAGATAATGGTAAAAGTTCTCGCGTAGAAAGGACTTCATGCCCGCCCTATTTCGTCAGCAATGATTCTCTGATGCAGGCCGTATGGAAAGCTTTTAAAAACATTTCATTAGATGAACTTCAGGAACTTGCAAATAAATATACAGAGGCAGAAGAGGCTTTGGAATATAGGAAGAATACAGAAATGAGTGAAGTAACATTCCATTTTCTTAATCACCTTGTTGACAGCATTAGTTTTGAAAAAACAGGGGATAAGGTTAATTGGTTTAAAATTTTAATAATATGGAAATTCGGGATGACAAGTTCTGCACCAGTTAATTATGATAGACCATCTTATATACCGGTAACGCCTGATACGGCAGAGTTCCGTGATGGCCTTTACTACGCGAATGGTCATGCGACAGAAGGTCAAATAAATGCATATAAGAGTATCCAAAGGCTGTTTGAATTTTGTAACAGTATATCAATATATAGATGTAATGAACAGGCTAACGTGTGTGATACTATTTCAAAGACTTTGGATATACCAATTGTTTTGACAGTGAGAACTACAAAAAATAAAAATGCAAAGAAACGAGGAGAAGGCAAATGATAATACGAAAAATATTAGGTAAAAAAACAATAAAAAAAGTTGCGGCTTACGCGCGAGTAAGTACTGTTCAAGAAGACCAAAACGAATCATTTGAAACTCAGGTTAATTATTATACCCAATATATAAAATCTGTTCCCAAGTGGAAATTTGTTAAAGTGTATGCCGATCATGGATGGAGCGGTTCAAAGGCTGATAATCGTCCTGGATTTCAGCAAATGATTGAAGATGCTTATGCTGGGAAAATTGATATAATACTCGTGAAATCAATATCAAGATTTACGCGCAACGCCGTGGAAGCACAGGAGTATGTTCATAAGCTTAAGGCATTAAATGTTGAGGTGAGATTTGAAAAAGAAGGGATATCTACATTTGATAGTTCTTCTGAAATGATTTTTAGCATGATGGCAGCAGTAGCTCAAGAGGAAATACACAGCATGTCGGAGAAGATACAATGGACAATACATCGGCTTATGTCGCAGGGTGTTTATCATATTGGCAACAACCATGTTCTTGGATATGATGAAATTGACGGAGAGCTTAAGCCAAATAAGGATGCCTGGATTGTCAAAATAGCTTTTGAAGAATATGCTGCCGGTAAAACATCAGTGCAAATTGCGAAAATATTAAACGCTAAAGGCGCTAGACCATTGCGTAAGAAAGGCGAGTTTTCTTGTGGGGTTGTAATGAAAATGCTAAAAAAAGTCATTTACGTAGGGGACAGACATTTTCAGCAAAATGCGCCATATAACTACCTAACACATAAACCAGATACAAGTAAAAAATATGTGAGCCGATATATTAGAAATGATCATGAGGGGATTGTTACTAGGGCATTATGGGATACAGTTCAGAGACGTCTTGATGAAGAAAATGAAAGAAAAAAGAACCATATACACAAAAGGACATTTTCTCATTTCCTGTATGGAAAACTTTTTTGTGAAGAGTGTGGGAAACCATACGTCCGCGGGACACGTTATGGAAAAGATGGAGCAAAAAAATACTGGCAATGTACTGTTAATGCCCATCATCATTCAAAAAATAAGTGTGATAGTAGAATCTTTAATGAGTCAGTCATACTTGAGACTATTGCAAAAGAATTGGGTATTAAAACAGTATCTAAAGAAGATTGCAATAAAGTTGAACGAGTAGAGCTGCACAAAGACGGAACTATAATAGTGAAATTATGTGAGGCGGAGGCAATCAGGACGGCTTAGCCAAGGGAGAATATAGAAATGCTAATACTCTAGAAAGATAAGAAGCAAAGCTAATGGAGACAAAGAATAAGAAATTAAATAAATCAGGTTAGGACCTGAATGATTAACTGTTAAAAAGCAGTCTTTCATTCAGGTTTCAATTTTATGCCAATGAAAATATTGTGATAACTAGCCTAAATTATGGTATTATTAAATATAAGCTTCTCGTTAAATACGTATTTTATAAAATGGTTAATAGTACTGGTGAAAAAGACTGTGATTTGCTAAGGAGCACTCTAAGTTGGATAAATTAAACCTGTTGTTATTTTTAAAAGGACTAAAGGGAATTGGAAATTCAGCAATAAATAAACATTTTGCTAATGCTATTCATGACAATGTCTCCATTGAAGAAATACGAGATAAACTTTATAAAATGAACTATTCGGATAAGGACATAGACTTGGCAATTGATAAAGCTGCTGACGCTTATGACTTGGTTAAAAGTCATAAAGAAATTAATGCCATTACAATTTTTGATAAAGACTACCCGGCAAAATTAAATAATTTAGGCAATAAAAAACCTCCCATAATTTATGTAAAGGGAGATAAAAAAGTATTATCGAAACCGTTTATTGCAGTCATCGGTACTAGGAATCCCACTCAATATGCTAAGAATGTAGGGGAACAGCTAGTTAAAAAAACATTGACAATAACAGACGATGTTATTGTGAGTGGCCTGGCATTAGGATGTGATGCCATAGCTCATGACGTAACACTCAAGACCGGCAGAATAACGTGTGCTATATTGCCAAGTGGGTTTAATAAAATAGTACCCAAGCAGCATATAAAATTAGCAGAAGAAATCGTATCAAGCAGAGGTTGCTTAATCACTGAATACCTACCTAATTCTGAAGCAACTAAATATACGTATATTGAAAGAGATTCTATTGTCGCCGCGCTTAGCTTTGCAGTTATAGTTATTCAATGTGATGTGGAAAGTGGAACAATGCATACTGTTGATGCAGCAAAATCTATGAAGAAAAATATAGGTTGCTACATACCGTCTGAAAAGGAACAGAATGGCTTTGAAGGTAATTATTATATAGTTAAGGAGAAACAGGGACTACCTTTAAGAGAGGTTGATGACATCAAAAAATTAATGGAATCTTGCACAGTTTTTCAGAATCAAGAACAAATGAAATTTGATTGGTAAAACTAACTTATGCTGAAAACATATTTAAGTATATCCTGTTTGGGTTTATAATAACAGTATATTGGGAGGGAATATAAATGCATAAAATTCAACAACAACTTGTTGATGCAACCAGTAGTGCAATGATGGTAGTAAATGTATCGAATGATTACACAAAAGGCCAGATTGAGGGATTTTTGGATGCAGGTGCTATAATCATTGCTCCGCGTAATAATCCCGATACTATGTTAGCAGAAATTGTTTCTGCTCTCCAAAATGACATTGAAGCTCTAAAAAAACACAAGGAACCATATGCTGAAGGCAAGATTAAGGCCTTGGAAGTAACTATGGAAATAGTTGAAAAGAAAATGAATTGATTATACTTCATTATTTAGATTTAGAATAAAATTATAGCTTATGATTTATTGCATTATTTATGAAGCACTAATTGGAGGAATGGTAATGATAAAAAAAGTCTTAAAAATATTATTTGTGACATTATTAGTATTAAACAGTCAAAATATTGCTAATGCAGCATTGAATAAAACCGTTCCTGATACAATAGTTTTGCATCAGGCTATTGATGGCGAAGAAATGGTTGATATACTTAGATGTACGGCTAAGCCAAAAGTTAATTTATCTCTACATAAATATCCTATGGATAATAGTGAAGTTGTTGCTAAGGCATATCAGGGTGATGATTTGCGAATAGTAGCATATGAATTACATACTTATCCTAAAGAAAACATGATTAATTCTAAAATTGGGCCATATGCGATTTTAAGTTATCGTGGTGAGGGTGATTATACAATTTATAAAGATGGAATTGTGAGAACAATAGCCACCGGAACAAATAAATATCATGTTTTGAAGAGACCAGATCTGTGGCTTTGTTTGAGAAGTTCTTCAGGTTTAGAGGGTTGGACAAAATTTAAAACTAGAGATGATTGGTTTATGTCCCAACATTATGGTATATTTCATCCTATATCCAGAAGTTAGTGAATATATCATTTAGTTTTTAAAATGGACTGCAATATGGGAGGATAGAATTGTGATAAGAAAGATTTGTATGATGATTTTCATTTATATCTTCTTAGTACCAATAAGTGTTTTGGCGCAAAGTTATAAGTTTCAAGCATCACAAAGTTATGAGCTAGCATATTTTATTAATGGCTTAGCAAAGCAACAACAAAAATTTAATGGTTCAACATTAATAGAAAAATCATGTATTAGAGAAGAATTTTCTGATGTCTATTATACAGAACCTGACCATAGCCCAATGAATAAATATTTTCCGAATGATTGGAATCAATTTACTGGTCAGGGAGGCATTCTATTTTATGGAAAAGGAACTCACGAGACAAGCCAATTCTGGGAAGACGGGTACTTAAGAAATAGAGTTTTAAATTATGGACTTCATGCAAATTTATTTTTTAACTGTGGTACATATTGGGGAGTTAGTATGGTTGGGATAGAAATGCATACATCTCCAGTTTATATTGCTCAAATTATAGCAAAAGGTAATACTAACTACTCTATTAACCTAGAAGTAAGACCTTATTTCCAGTCGTATAACTATGGAATAGATTTACTCGAAAATAAGGGAGCTATCAACTCGGGAAAAGCATTATGGAAATTGAAATCGCCGACAAGTAATTACCCTCTTTATTTATTAATTATTACTTCATGTGGAGTTAGTGGACGAGTTGGAGATACGAGCTTAAATGTTTTTTATGATTATAAAATTGCACAAAATTATTATAATAATACTGAAACATTTTAATGCTTATGACGTTATTAGTATTTACCAGTCAAAATATTTTTCATGTAGCATTGAATAAAACTTATTATTTTGCATATGGTTATCGAATGTGAAGCAATGGTTAATATATTTAATTGTACAGCTAAGCAAGGAATGAATATGAAAGACTGGGGGAAAATCAAAAATGAAAAAGATTGTTTTTTTTGTTATGATTTTTGTTGCGTTAATCTGTTCTGTGTGTTTCGCTGATGGCTATACATACGAAGATTTTCAAAATGGCCATATACCAGCAAGGTGGGTATGGGTGTCTTCGAATAGCAAAAGCAGTGTTTATTTAGATAAGCAAAGTGTGGAGTACAATCCTAAATCAGATGAGGCTACTACATTCGAGATGCTTAATAATACAACTAAAAATAATTATACTATTTATACTATGCATATAAACTTTACTGACAAAACTTTTTGGGTAAGTGATAGATGTATTGTTTACGAGTATGGGGCGACCGATGGAAAACAATATGATATACCTTATAAAAATTCTAGAGCCACAAAGATTATTCCGGGAACATTTGGTGAAGGAATGTATAACTCTCTAAAAAAGCTCTGTGACAGAGAGAAAGCGCGTGCTGACTATGCTCAGCAACAAGAACAGATTGCCGCTAAAAAGGCACAAGACCAAGCTGATAAAGAAAAAAGAATGAAAGAAACTAGAAGAAAACAGCAACAAGAATCAAACACAAACGCAGCAATAGGTATTCTTGGTGGAATACTTGGTAGTAGATGGTAGGGATAATATAAAATATGGCACTATAAGGCTTGTATAAGCGCATGTATTACAGACAGCACCCAAGATATATATAACTCGGGTGCAGTTGCGCTTATACGGGCCTTATTTTTTTACTTCTTTATTTTGTAGCGTCGAAGTATGTCTTTCAGAGCTCCCATGGATTTGGTTAGGATTTCAACTTCTTCTGGTGAACAGTCTAGGAGAAGAGTATAATCCTCTGAGTTGAGATTTGATTTTGAATCTGTCAGATTATCGACCAATAAATCATCAACATAAACTTTAAAAACATTAGCTATCTTGATAATGGTATCAATGCCGGCTACCTTTGTTCCATTTTCCAAACGGCATAGATAAGCTAGACTGACATCCGCTAGCTCTGCTAATTGTTCTTGAGTTATTTTTTTTTGAATGCGAATGTTGCGTATTCGTAGACCAATTTTTTCATAATCAATTTTCACTTCATCACTCCTAATTTTATGGGCCCGCTTCAGCAGTGGTATATTAGCTCTGCTGTCGGGTTATAGCAACTCAATATAATCTAAGGATGCAACGATGCAATGCTTTTTTCCCCCATGCTCATTACATTCTTAGATAAAAATGTGCCTTATAGGACACATATTAAACTTAATGTGTCCTATAGGGCATAGAAATTTGTGAATATAAAAAATATAATATATAGTGAAAATTAATGAAGAACCGTGCCTAAGGGTGCAGGGGGGGGACAATCAGGCAATGGAATGTTATAACTCGGCATTGGTAAAGATGTACAGTGATGTGCGACCTATGTCTGTTAACTGGCTTTGGTACCCGTATATTCCTTATGGCAAGATAACCATATTGCAAGGAGACCCGGGAGACGGGAAATCAACAATGATAATGAACATCATAGCCGCCGTGTCTACAGGGAGCTTTACTCCAGACGGGAAAAAGATAAAGAAACCGCAGACAGTAATATATCAATGCTCTGAGGATGGGGTGGCAGACACAATAAAACCACGGCTCCTTGTTGCAGGAGCGGCCTGTGACAAGGTGGCTTTTATTGACGAAGAAAAAACAGGCTTGTCGTTAGATGATGAGAACATGAGAAGGGCAATTTGTGGCCTGGGGGCCAAACTTCTGGTGGTTGACCCTTTTCAGGCATATTTTGGTGACGGTGATTTATCTAACACAATGGGGGTAAGAAAAATAATGCATAGGCTGGGAATTTGGGCATCTCTATATGATTGCGCAATAGTGCTTATAGGGCATCTGAATAAAAACACAAGCTCAAAAGATTTATATAGAAGCCTTGGCAGTATTGACGTAATGGCTGCAGCTAGAAGTGTACTGCAAGTTAGCTGTTCTGAAGATAAACAGGGGATCAAAGTCCTTAAACAGGTAAAGAGCAGCCTCGCTCCCAAAGGGAAAGACATTTGTTTTAGGCTGGATGCTGAGCAAGGAATAGTATGGTTTTATAATGAAGAGAATAATTCGGAAAACGGGCAGAAGATGCATAACGAACAATATACAAAGCAGGAGCTGACACCAAAACCATATGGGTGGACTGTTGACCTTGATCTTCCTTCCATTGATACTGTTCGCGAAACGATAAATATGCTAAAATCTTATGCGAATTAAAAAGCCACAAACATATAATTCAATTGGACGGAGGCAATATGATTATTACATTGCGGATAGATGATAGCAGAGCAAAGATGCTTAAGAAATTTGCATCAAAGAAAGGTGTAACTGTCTCAGAATTTGTAAGGCGCGCTGTTTTTAAGAGCATAGAAATCGAATACGATATAGATGCTTATAAGAGTGCAATGGATGAAAATAAAATTGAACCTAAACAATGGAGAACAATATCAGACCGTTTAAAATGGTGGAATAAAAAATAGTGTATATTTGTCTTTGAAATAAAATCGATAGGTATAAACCATCAAGCCTACCTAATAAAACGCTCCTAAACTGATTTGTGGAGGCCGTTTTTCATATAAAATGGCATTGGAAAACTTAAATCAAATACCTTTGGACCAATATGAATTTTTTTCATAAATCAATTCATATTGGGCATTAGAAGTGTCTGAAAATTTCGAGTATACTAATAACAAGAGGTATTTTTTCATTATATGGAAAAGGGGTGTTTGTATGGTAAGCAGACGTTTTTTGACTAAGAAAATTATGGGTGGAGTTACTTTAGCGATTTGTACAGCCACACTTGTTTTGGGTTTAAGTAATACGTCTTTGGCTGCGAAAAAAGAGTATATTGATTTATCTCATGTGGAAGAGGCACAGATGCCAGTTGATCCATCTTTGCTGCTGCCGGAGTTAAAGTTCTTTGGTAGAGTTGGTGTAAATGGCGGTAAACATAATTTAGAGGTTATTAGTTATTGCCCTCATACAGGAACACACATGGATTCGCCTTTTCATGTAATCGCAGATAAAGCTTCCATCGAAGCATGGCCGGCAGATATTTTAATTGGACATGCAGTTGTAATTACAGCTGGGCATGCAGGAAATTATGTAATTACACAAAAGGACATTCAAGATTGGGAGAAGAAGTACGGGGCAATAAAGGCTAATGATGGAGTTCTGTTACATACAGGCCACGATGCTAACTGGACCAAAGGCTATGAGGCATATATTAAGAATGGCTACCCAACTATTAGTGTGGAAGCAGCCAAATATCTAGCCGCTAAAAAAATCCGTTATATCGCTGTTGAGAGCATTTCACCAGAAGGTGATAGTACTGAGGTACATAAGGTGTTCTTAGGACAGGGGATTCCCGTTATAGAGAATGTATGCAATTTAGGAAGAATATCTAATAAACGAGTTAAAACAGTTGGAACATTCCCAGCAGTAAAAGGTGCAACCGGTGTATGGATTAGACTGTTGGCGGTAGAGAAAAAGAAGTAATTATAAGTTTCAAACTAGATTTAAAGATATATTATTGAAGTGAACACTAAAATAAAGAGTTGAGATACTATACAAAATATAGTATCCCGGCTCTTTTTTTGTTTTAAAAAAATATATTTCAAAGAGGTTAAAATCTTTATTCCAAGATAATCAGAGACCATAAAAGGAAATAAGCACCACAATATATAGTGGTTTTTACTTTTTGTATTACAAAACTTACAATATGTTGTGATGAAAGGACTTACGTCCCTTTCGTTTAACGGAAACAAAATCATAACCGGCTCTGCCGGCGGCATGCTCCTGACTGCTGATAAAGCAGCTGTTGATAAAGTCAGAAAGTGGTCTACCCAGTCCAGAGAAAATGCTCCCTGGTACCAACACGAAGAAATTGGTTACAACTATAGGATGAGCAATGTCATATGATACCTATTATGTTAAACATGTAATAGGAGTATAATATTAAATAGAGATGAATAAAAAATCACATGACCAAGTATTATAATTGTATGTTTATTGGAGGGATACTGTGGTATATAATGATATTTCAGTATGGAATATTGAACAATGTACATATAACAATAATTGCTTTAT
>Ga0183095_11518_pt1 | contig 16186 bp, 12 predicted proteins | sample BioMet4_FD_130346 | JGI IMG/M metagenome (GOLD analysis project Ga0183095, IMG submission 130346) | Microbial communities from bioreactor (seeded with sewage sludge) at LBNL, California, USA - Biofuel metagenome 4 (v2) (version 3) | ecosystem: Engineered > Bioreactor > Anaerobic > Unclassified ...
GTGGAGCGCTTGAGGTAGATCTCGGTGATGACGCTGCCGTCCGCAACGACGGAGACGGTGTCGCCGGCCTGCACGTCGGAGAGCAGGATGGACTTGCTGCCGGAGTAGACGCCGGCGGACGAGTCGACCGTCAGGGTGTGGGCCGCGCCGGCCGTATCGGTGATGAGCCAGGTCGTGCCGTTGGCGGTGGAGACGATGGAGGTCAGCGTGCCGTCGATCGTGCTTTCGCTGGCGGTGGTGGAGAGCTTCGTGACCGCGCCGTTTTCCACGGTGACGGTCAGCTTGTCGCCGACGGCCAGACGCTCGATGCTCACCTGATTGCTGCCGCGCAGAATGGTGGGCAGATTGGTGATGTCGAGCAGATAGATCACGGAGGAACCCGCGTCGGACGAGACGGTCAGCGTGACGGTCGTGCCGTAGGTCAGGGCGGCGATGGCGCCCGTGAGCGTGTAGCTGCCGGGCACGGCGGCGATCGAAGTGATGCGGTCGCTGCTGAGCTTGACGGTCAGAAACTCGTTTTTGGCGAGCTTGTCGAGCGAGGAGGACGCGCCGTCAATCGTGACGGTTGCGGAGGAGAGCGCCGTATAGCGCGTTGTTTTGCCGGTGTCGAGGTTCTTCAGGTAGAGGTATTCGCCGCCCGTGGCGGTGCCGGTGTCGGTCAGAATGCCCTGCGCCCAGGTGATGCCCTCGTCGTTCGCGGCGGCGACGGACTGGACCTTGGCGTTCGCGACGCGGACGGTGGCGTAGAGGCCGGTCAGGCTCGCGCTCATCGTCTTGGTCTCGGTGCCGACGGTCATTTTGCCGGAGGCGGGCAGCGCGTAGGTGCGGGAGACGCCGGTTGTGTCGCGGAAGGTAAAGGTGCCGCCGGAGACCGCGGTGAGAAGGCCGGAGAACTTGGCGTAGTTCTCATAGCCGTCCACCTTGAGCGTGATGCCCTTGGTGTCGATATAATTCAGCCCGCGCACGACCATCGCGGAGACGACCGCGCGGGTCACGCTGGAGTGCGGCTGGAATTTGTTGTGGCTGTCGCCCTCGATGATCTTCGCGTTGACCAGCGCCGCCACGTCGCCGACGTAGGCCTCGGTGACGCTGGAGGCGTCGTCGAAGGTGAGCTTGGTCGAGGAGAGAGCGGAGGCCTCGTCGGTGAGCTTGAGCGCGCGCACGAGCAGGACGGAGAGCAGCTCCTTCTCGATCGGCGTGGTCAGGCGGAGATTGAGCAGCTCCGACTCGGTGAGCACACCGGCGGCGAGGTCGGTCTCGATCTCGTCGTAGGCCCAGGAGAGGGTCGGGTCGATGTTTGTCGTGACGAAGGTGCCGTAGTCGTCGGCGATCCAGGAGGCGGTGTCGCTGTCCACCTTATACAGGCGGGACACGAGGGCCAGAGCCTCGCAGGTGGTGATGGTTCCGTTCGGACGAACGGTGCCGTCCGTGTAGCCGTTCAGGTAGCCGAGGTCGGAGAGCTTCTGAATATAGGTCTCGGCCCAGTGGCCCTTCAGGTCGGAATAGGTCGCGGCCGAAGCCGGCACGATCAGCGCGGCGAGCAGCGCAGCCGCGAGCAGCAGAGAGAGCAAACGCTTTTTCATGGTAAACCGCCTTTCCTCCGTGTGGATGAGCCGGCCTGCGGCCGGCTTGCGTTCCGTATTTTCCTTATTCCCCATTGTAGCACATTCCGCTTCGCTTTCCAATAGAAAACAGGGAAAAGAATCCGTTCTTCCTGACGGCGCGCGCGGGCAAAAGTTCCGGAAAAACACGGATTGCCTTGCGGGAAGGTTTATTGTATAATAGTCGCAACTGAAAAGGAGGCGTTTTCCCATGTATGACGTTATCGCGATCGGCGAGCTGCTGGTCGATTTCACCATGGACCGCGTGCAGGACGACGGCTATCCCGTCATGGCCGCTCATCCCGGCGGCTCGGTCTCGAATTTCCTGGCCCCGCTGGCCAAATACGGCCGGAAAACCGCGCTGCTGACAAAGGTCGGCAACGACGCGCTGGGCCGCCGTCTCGCCGCCACCGTGCGCGAGGCCGGCATCGACGACCGCGGCGTGGTCATCACCGACAGCGCGTTCACCACGCTGGCCTTCGTCACCCGCGACGCCGCCGGCGAGCGCGAGTTCTCGTTCGCGCGCAAGCCCGGCGCGGACATGCTGCTCACGATGGACGACATAGACCTCTCCATGGTCGACGAGACGCGCGCGCTGCATTTCGGCTCGGTCTGCATGACCGACGAGCCCGCCCGCTCGACGCACTATCAGGTCGTCGAGTACGCCCGGAAGAAGGGCAAGCTCGTCACCTACGATCCCAACCTGCGCGAGCCGCTCTGGGCCAGCCTCGAGGACGCGAAGGAGCAGATGAAGTGGGGCTTCCGCCACGCCGACGTCGTCAAGATCAGCGACAACGAGGTAGAGTTCCTCTTCGGCGAAACGCCCGAGAAGGGCGCGGAGATCCTGATGAACGAGTACGGCGTGAAGCTGGTTTTCGTGACGCTCGGCAAGGACGGCGCGTACTTCCGCAACGCGAAGGCCTCCGGCCGCGTGCCCGGCCTGACCGACATCAAGGTCGTCGATACGACCGGCGCGGGCGACATCTTCGGCGGCAGCGCGGTCTGCGGTCTGCTGGAGACCGGCAAAGCCCCCGAGACGCTCGGCGAGGCGGAGCTGCACCGCATCGCCCGCTTTGCCTGCACCGCCGCGAGCCTCTCCACCACGCGGCTGGGCGGCATCTCCGGCGTTCCCTCGATGGACGAGGTGGAGCGCCGCCTCCGTGGCGAATAAGCCCGGCGCGCTCGAACGCGCCTTCACGGAGGAGCTGCTGAAGAACATCGGCGCGGCCGCGCCCGTGTGCCGGCAGGAACGCCTCCGGGCCGACGTGGAAAAATACGGCGGCGCTTCCTGCGCGCACGAGCTGCTGCGGCGAAACCGCCGCTCCGAGGGCTTCGGCGCGCTCGCCGACGCCGGAAAGCTCGCGCTCTCGCTTGAGGCGCTCGCCGCGGAGGGAAAGTACGGCGAGCTGTTCACGGACGACGAGGTGAACGAGTGTTTCGCGGCCCTCTGCGCGGAGGGTTATTACCGGTTCACCGAATAAAAAAAGCTCCGGCTGCTTCGGCAGCCGGAGCTTTTTGTTCACCAGAGGGAGCGGATGACCTCGAGCGTCTTTTCCACGAGGGCGTCGCCGCCGTCGGGGCCGCAGATCGTCGAGGCGGGCTTGGAGCTGTACGACCCGCCGGCCACCGCCGCGCTGGTCGGCAGGTAACCGCCGCACGCGTTCGAAAGCTGGACGACGAACACCTGGTCGGCCGGCGAGCGCGCCTTGATCCGCTGGGCGTATTCGTGGTATAGCTCGAAGGGGTTCGTGGCGATCGCCGCGCGCCCGAGGCGCAGGATGTGACACTGGAAGGCGAACACGGGCGATTTCTTCTGCTGGCGGTAGCGCAGAACGACGCCCTGCGGCTCGAAGGCCTTCACAAGATCGGCCATCGTCATCGGCCGCTCGGCGGAGAACCGCTTGCGGATCGCGCGCACCTCCGCCTCGGCGGCGCGGTAGTCCTCCTCGGAAACCTGCCGGATCGGCAGCTCCATGGAGAGCACCTCGTGGGCAAAGACGGGCGTGAAGTCGATCGCGTTGCGCGCGGTGCGCAGCCCGCGCACGACCGCGTCGGAGATGCGGTCGCCGATGCCCTGGCAGATCTCCGTCATGTCGAAGTTCCGGAGCACCTCCTTGGTCTGTCCGCCCCAGTCGAGCAGAGCCTGCCGGTTCGTCCGGGAGTAGCGGATGAGGTCGATCGGCGCGAGGTCGCCGGCGGCGCCGCAGAAGGGGAGCACGAAAACGTTCCGGCCCAGCTTTTCGCGGATGGCCGCGCGCGCGCAGCCCCAGTAGTCCGCCGAGAGGAACTGATGCAGCTCGTAGACCTGCGAGGGGCAGGGGACGTTGCATACGACGCCGGTCAGCTCGCCGCGCTCGTTCCAGGTATAGAGCAGCTCGACGGAGGTGTCCGTGCCGCTCTCAAAGCGAAGGAAATCCTCGCGCGAGCAGTCGCCGTACATGACGGACTCGGCCTGCCCGGCCGCGCCGAACTGCGGGCGGCGGTTGAAGGCGACGGCCGCGTAGTCGTGGGCGGCGCTGACGCCGCCCGGCGCGCGGCCCTGCCACGCCCGGACGATCAGCCCGGCGACGCGCTCCACGAAGAAGTCCTGCCCGGCGTCGCCGCAGAGCATGTCCGCGGGAAAATCGAATTTCGGCAGGATCTCCGGGTCGTAGACCTCCTCGTTCTCCACGCGCATGAAGTCGCGGTAGAAGGAGGAGGAGGTGTGCGTGTGCGTCACGTTGAACGAGATCCGGTCGAAGGGAATGCCGGCCTCGTCCATCCGGCGGCGCAGCCGCGCGAACGCGTGGGTGGGGACCTCCGTCATATCCAGCGACACGAAGATCGCCTGCGCCTCGCCGCCGTCCAGCACGAGCGCGGTCGCCGTGATCGGGTCGTGCACATATTGCGAGCAGCGCATGTACATCTGCCCCTCCATCAGGACGGGGCGGTCGGGCGTGATGCTCTCCTGCGCCCAGCCGATCCGCAGCGGATTGTTGCTCATCATCCTCATCTCCAAAGAATTCATTTTAGATCATCTCGATGCCGGTCAGGCGGCAGAAGTCGCGCAGGGCTTCGGTGCAGTCGCCGTAGGCGACGATCACGTGCTGGCAGGAGACCTTCTGCGCAAATTCCTCCACCGTGCACGAGTCCGGGAACACCTCCAGGCTCGGGAGCTGCGGCGCGGGATCGTCCCAGCCGTACTCGCTCCAGGGCGCGGGCGTTTTCGCCTCGCCGGTGTACACGTGCAGGCGGTAGCGGCCGTCCTGATAGATCAGCCGCGCGCAGGTCACATAGCCGGTTTTAACCTTCGACACGTTCAGCAGCGACTGCGAGAGCAGGCCGAACGCCGCCGGCAGCAGCTTCACGTCGCCGTCCGTCGCGCTCGCGGGAATGAAGTCCGGCACGCCGATGAGCACGCTCTTTTCAAAGAACTCGTAGTATTCGAGGTACGGGGCCGTCTGCCCCGTCAGGTGCTTCACGATGAGCTGCGTCACCGCGCCCATCACGTCGTTCTCCGGGATCGTCAGCACGCCGTACCACCGCTCGAGCAGCATGAACACCATCGCCGGCGGAAAACCGAGCAGCTTCTTCATGCCGTCCACGTCGATCAGGGAGACGGCCTCGTAGCCGCGCTCGCGGATCTTCCGGCCGACGGCGAGCGCGTAGCGGACGCCGCGCTCGATCAGCTCGTCCCCGCAGGGCTTCTCGAGCTTCCAGTGTTCCCGCACGTCCTTCACGCCCGCGGCGACCTCCGCCGGGTCGAGGGCGTCGGCGGTTTTGACCATCTCGAGCATCTCGAACGGCTCCACCTCGACGCCGAGGCGGCCGCGCATCGAGTTGCCCTCGAACTGCGTGCCGTAGAGCAGCATGTCCCGGTAGCCCATCGTGCCGACCCGCGCGGTGCGGAGCGCGGCGCGCGCGCCGCAGGCGGAGAGATAGGCGGCGATCCTGCCGAGCGGATGGGGCTGTCCCACCACGCTGTAGACGAACTTGAACGTGTAGCCCATGGCCTCGAGCGCGGGACGGAGGGCCGTCGTGCCGGCCTGGTCGGCGGTGGTGAGCAGCTTGCCGTTCTCCCGCCAGCCGCACAGGCCCCAGAGCAGGATGGGCACGTGGCGGAACCGGTCCGTCAGGCGGATGACCGCGTGCGTCGGCACCCAGCCGGCCACGCAGAGGATCAGGCAGTCCATCGGCGCCGCAGCGAGCTTTTCGGCGGCCTCGTCGGCCGTCCGGTAGGCCGGGTCGTCGATCACGACGCCCGCGTCCGTCAGCGGAAAGCCCAGCGTGCGCAGCGCCAGCAGCGCCTCGTCGTGCTTCTTCTCCAGACGCTCGTGCGGCGTGTTGACCTCGCCGAAGCATACGAATCCAGTGTTTCTTTGCATAATTACTCCTTTATCCAACCGCCTTTTTTCCGCGGCCACGCACGTCCAGTGCCACAGCGCAGATGAAGATGATACCTTTTATCACGTATTGATAGGATATGCCGACGCCGATCAGGTTGAGTCCGTTGGTCAGCGACATAATGACAAACGCTCCCACGACAGAGTTGATAACGTTTCCGATGCCTCCTGTTGTTGAAACGCCCGCAATGTATCCCGACGCAATGGCGTCCAGCTCGAAGCCCGCGCCCGCCGTGGGCGTGGCCGCACCAAGGCGCGAGGTATACAGCACGCCGCCGAGCGCGGCCATACAACCCATGGAGGTAAACACGCCGATCAGGACTTTTTTCACATTAACGCCGGACAGCGCTGCCGCCTCCATGTTGCCGCCCATGCCGTAAACATAGCGGCCGGTGCGTGTTCTTGTCATGACGAAGCTGTAAACGCCCGCGATGACCGCAACGATGACAATAGTCCACGAAAGTCCGTTATACGCGGCAAGAACGAGTGTCAGCGCGCCGATTAAAACAGCGAAAAACACGAGCTTAACCAGAAAAATCGGCATAGAGAGGGTATTGAACCGATAACGCTGCAAATCTTTCCGGCGATTGATCTCGCTGATTACAATGGCTGCCACAGCCAGTATGCCGGCGAGCAGTGTTAAACCGTTCAGCCTTCCAACCGTAAACAGCTTTGGCAGGAAACCGTTGGAAAGCGCAAGGAACGTTTCATTTGTAACCGGGATCGTGCCGCTGGCCTCAGTGACAAGCGTCAGCAGCCCGCGAAAAATAAATTCACAGGCGAGCGTTGTAACGAAAGCCGGTACGCCGACCTTTCCGATGATCAAGCCCTGCATCAATCCGATTGCGGCGCCCGCAGCCAGAATAATCACAACGACGACCGGCGTCGACAGGCCGACTCGCAGAAGCGAACCTGCACAGGCGCCAAGGAAGCCTGCAACATAGCCAACCGAAAGATCTATCTGGCAGATGATGAGAACGAGCGTCATTCCAACCGCCATAACTGCGATATATCCGGTTTGGTTAATGAGGTTCGTCAGATTTCTCGCCGTCAGGAAGGAACCCTTGCTGATAATCTGAAACACCACAAAAATCACAGCAAGAGCGATATACATGGCATAATTGCGAACATTCTTACGCATCAACCCTGCGACTTCGCCGCCGAGGCCGTTCTTTTTTGTCTCACTCTGATTCATGGCTCATTTCTCCTCCGTATTTGTCGCCAGGCGCATGATGCTCTGTTCCGTTGCATCGGCCGCCGACAATTCGCCGGTTATTTTTCCCTCGCACATAACATATACGCGATCACTCATGCCCAAGATCTCCATCAGTTCCGAGGAAATCATAATGATAGACATACCGCGCCGAACCATTTCATTCATCAAAGAATAGATTTCATATTTTGCGCCGACGTCTATCCCTCGCGTAGGCTCGTCAAGAATCAATAGCTTCGGGTTCGCAAAAATCCATTTTGCCAGCACAAGCTTCTGTTGATTGCCGCCGGAAAGATTAATCGCCGCCTGCTGAATGGAAGGCGCTTTAATACCCATTTCCTTTTTCAGCTCGTTGGCGCGTACAATCTCTTCGTTCGACTGGATAACGCGGCGATGAACCAGAGATTTTAAATTCGCAAAGGTCGTGTTGAAGCGTATATCCTGTATCAGGATCAAGCCGTTGCGCTTGCGATCCTCGGTCGCGTAAGCGACGCCGGACTCGATAGCTGCCTTGGAAGATCGAAATCGGACGCTTGTTCCTTCCATGACGATCTCGCCGCCGGTAATCTGATAGCCGGGCGTATTGCCGAAAATACTGAGCGCCAATTCCGTTCTGCCCGCTCCCATTAGCCCGGCCAAACCTACGATTTCACCCTCCCGGACGTTCAGACTGATGTCATGCAGGATTTCCCTGTTCAATTTTTGGTCGTATACGGACCAGTCTTTCACGGAAAAGCGCACCTTTCCAAACTCATGCGCGCCGCGTTTCGGATAGACGTTGTCCATTTCGCGGCCGACCATGTAACGGATGATTTCTCCCTCGGTAACGGTATGTTTCGAATCATCCATAGAGCAGATCGTCGCGCCGTCTCTTAAAACCGTGACCGTATCTGCGATGGCAACAACTTCCTTCAGGCGGTGGGATATCATGATGATCGTCACGTCCTGCTTCTGCAGTTCGCGCAGGAGCCCGAGGAGGTTTGCACTGTCCTCCTCGTTGAGAGACGAAGTCGGCTCGTCAAGTATCATCAGTTTTGCGTGCTTGGACAGCGCTTTTGCGATCTCCACAAGCTGTTGGCTGCCGACGCGGAGATCCCTGATCTTGATGCGCGGGTTGACGTTTAAGCGCACCTTTTTCAAATACTCCGCCGCCTGTACCATTGTTTCATTCCAGTCGATGAGTTTCCCTTTCATGATCTCATGGCCGAAAAAGATATTCTCCGCGATTGTCAGTTCGGGAATCAGCGCGAGTTCCTGGTTGATGATGGAAATACCAGCTTTTTCGCTTTCGCGGATGTTATGAAATTGCATGACGTCCCCATTATAAAGGATGTCTCCCTCATAGGCTCCATAAGGGTGAATCCCTGAGAGAACCTTCATCAGCGTCGATTTCCCCGCTCCATTTTCTCCGACGAGGCAGTGTATTTCCCCGCGTCGGACCGCGAAATTCACTCCGTTAAGCGCTTTGACGCCTGGAAATGACTTGGAGATGTTACGCATCTCCAGAATATTGTCGCTCACGATAACACCTCTCGTTTCTTTTTGCCGCAATATCAAGGATGAGCGGTTTTTACCGCTCATCCTTGAAAAATTCCGTTTCAGGCTGTTATTTTTTCCAGCCGGTGAATTTCGAGCCGTCGTATACGCCGGCTTCAAAGAACACCTGCGCGATATTATCGGCGGTGACAGTGACGACATCGGCCTGCACGGTCGGGACATCCATGGAATCGTTATTGTAGGTTGCGTCGGTTGCAGGCGTCTGGCCGGCAAACAGCGCGTCAACGATCGCTTTCGTGCCCTTTACGAGCGCCTGAGAATCTTTATATACCGTCATCGACTGTTTTCCGTCGATAATGTACTGTACCGAAGCCTCGACGCCGTCGGCGCCGGTGATAATCAGCTTTGTTACCTCCGGATCCGCGCGGAACGTATCGGACAGAGCGCGGCAGCAATCATCGTCAGCAGGGCCCAGAACAAAACAGGTTCCCTTTGCGGAAGAATCGACCGCAGTCAAATGCGCCTCTGCGAGGGACTTGCACGTGGCCATATTCCATTCGGAGTCAATTGTCTGCATAATGGAAATCATTTCATCTCTGGTAAGCTCGTTTTTATCCTTAAACTCGACCGCTTTATCGCAATTGCGCACTACGAACGTGCCGTCAGCGATATACGGCTGCAGGGCTTTCCATGCGCCTTCGAAGAAAAGGACGGAGTTGTTGTCCGTAAGCGCGCCGGAATACATGTAGAGATTGTTGTTCTTTGTGCCTTCAGCCTGGCTGATCAGATAATCAGCTTGCGCTTTACCTACTGAGCGGCTGTCAAACGTAACGTAATAATCCAGCTTGTCCGTGCCCATGATCAGGCGATCGTAGGATATGACTGTACAGCCCTCCGCCTTTGCATTATTGACGGTGGCTGCGGCGGCGGTTGCGTCGTATGCGCAGAGCACAATCACCTTTGCTCCCTTGCTGATCAGGGATTCAACATTCGTCTTTTCTGTTGCCGAGTTATTCTGGCTGAACAGAATCTCGTAATTATAATTGCCGCTGCCGAAAATTTGCTCAAAGTACTTTTGATCGTTCAGCCAGCGGGATTCCTCCTTCGTCGGAAGGACAATGCCGATCAGAGAATCGGCGTTCAGCGCGCCGTCCGCCTTTGCCTCGTTTTTTTGATCGGCAGCCGCAGCGGTTTGCGCCGCTGCCGTAGTCTGTGCGGTCTCGGCGTTTTGTTTCGACGCGCATCCGAACAAAGAAAGGGCCATGAGCAATACCAGCGCCATCGCGATGTATCTTTTCATTTTCTCCGCCTCCAATAGTTATTGGGAATGAAGCTCCCCTCTTCTTTGATTATTGCATAGGGAGTTGACGGAGTCAATAGATATTGCGTTAAAATTAGCGCAATTTTGTGCAATTTTGCAACTTTAATTGCGTATTAAGTTGTTTTCCGTATGATCAGCCGCGGCCGAAGCGCGACCTGCTGCGGCGTGTTTCCCGGGGAGACAACGCGCTTCATCAGGATATTTATGCCAATGGCGACCATATCCTCATATGGGCTGGCTATTGTGGTTATGCCGCCCTCGACGTACTGCGCGATGGAAATATTATCGATACCAATTACCGCAATGTCCGCCGGGATTTTCAGTCCGGCTTCCCGAATCGCGTGTATCGCGCCGATCGCCATTTGATCATAGCTGGCAAATACTGCGTCCGGCTTATCGTCCATGCTGAGTAATTCCTTCATTCGCAAGTATCCGCCCAACGCGCCGCGTTCTCTTCCCATTGCGATAAACTGCGGCTGCCATCCCGGAACCTGTTCTTTCATTGTTTGATGAAAAATGCGCAAGCGATTCTCAGTCATTTGTTCTCCAATAAAGCCGATCCGCTGGTATCCTTTTCCGATGAGATGCTGTATTCCCATAAGGATGCCGCTGATTTCGTCCATATGGATGCAGTCAACATCGATCATGGTAAAATACTTTGAGGTTACGAGCATCACAGGAATCTGGCTGTTGTGAATTGCCGCCATAATGTGCTCGGAAATATTCTCCTCGTCGTCCATAACGACCAGCAGGCAGCGCGCTTTTATGCGCTTCATCGCGTAGATTGCCGAATACAGGCAGTTGCAGTCGAAGTTGGTAATCTGAACGATCGTCGAGTAGCCTCTTTGGGCAAAACGCTCCTGCGAAAGGTGTACAATCTTCGCATAATACTCCGAGTTAACCTCGGGTACAATCACGCCCGCCATGTTCCATTCGGGTACCGCTTTCCCCCCGCGCCCACGGAGAGAATACCCCATCTCCTCTGCCGTGTTAAGAACGCGAACGCGCATTTCCTCGCTAATAGCGCTGCTTCCGTTCAGCGCGCGCGATACCGTTGACACATTAACATGCAAACGGGCAGCAATTTCTTTAAGCGTAGTCATGTGTTTTCCCCTCCTATTATCATGATTATAGCATATTTCTGTGCGTATTGTTTGCACTAATCGCATTATATTTGCACAATTTTTGCTTTTCCGCTTTGACATTCCTGCATATATGTCGCTCTCTATACTTAATCATAAAAATTATGGCGTTTTAATGTTGACATTTCTCCACTTGCTTGTTATAATAATAGAAATATATATGAAAGGAGATCGCTATGTATAAACTGAATATTACCGACGTTGACGATCTGATCTTCGGCGACTCCGATGACTGCGTCTATGTCAGCGACAGATAATCTGTTGAAAGAACTCCAGGGCAGCGGGGGCCCTGGTATTTTTTTACCCTTTTCGCGCCGGCGGATTGTTCGAAATATTTTGCCAAAAATCAATAGATACAAATATACTCGTCTGTTTGAAAACGGTATACTGGGAGCATAAATAAAAGCGCCGCGCCGGACGGCGCGCGCTTCTGGAGGTACCGTCCATGACTCCGAAAGAAATTCTGCTGACCACGCTGCACCATCAGCCCACGCCCCGCCCCGCCTGGGTCCCTTTCGCCGGCGTCTATTCGGCGAATCTGAAGGGCTACACCGCCACCGAGTACCTCCAAAGCGAGGAAAAGATGTACGAGTGCCAGATGGAGGTCAACCGTCTCTTCAAGCCCGACGGCCAGTGCTGCATCTTCGATCTCCAGGTCGAGGCCGAGATCCTCGGCTGCGGCCTCGTCTGGGCGGACGACGGCCCGCCCTCCGTGTCCTCTCACCCGCTCGCCTGCGGCGAGGACGAGGAGCCCGTCGTGCCGTGCGAGTGCACGATCCCCGCCGCCTCCGACGGCCGCATCCCCCTCATCACGAACGTCATGCGCCGCCTCAAGCAGTCCGTCGGCGACACCACCGCGCTCTACGGCCTGATCTGCGGCCCGTTCACGCTCGCCTCCCATCTCCGCGGCAGCGACATCTTCACCGACATGTTCGACAACGACGAGTACGTTCACAGCCTGCTGGACTACTGCGTCAAGGTCGCCTGCCGGATGGCCGACTGCTACATCGCCGCCGGCATGGACGTGATCGCCGTCGTCGACCCGCTGATCTCGCAGATCTCGGTGGACCATTTTGAGGAATTCATGAGCGGGCCGTTCACGGCGCTGTTCCGCCATATCCGCGATGCCGGCGCGCTGTCCTCGTTCTTCGTCTGCGGCAACGCGACGCGCAACATCGAGGTCATGTGCAAAACCGGCTGCGACTCCATCTCCGTGGACGAGAACGTCAATCTGAAGGCCGCCAAGGCCATCTGCGACCGTTACCGCGTGGCCATCGGCGGCAACATCCCGCTGACCACCACGATGCTGCACGGCACGCAGATGGACAACATGAAGTGGGTCGTCGATATGCTCGACGGCATGGACAGCCTCGAGGGCCTCGTCGTCGCGCCGGGCTGCGACATGCCGTTCCACGTCCCTGTGGAGAACACGATCGGCTGCGTCCAGGCCGTCCACGAGCGCGACAAGGTCCGCGAGATGGTCAGGGGTTACGTCGGCGAGGACATCGCCGCGAGCGTCGTCCTGCCCGACTACGAGCACCTGACCCGCCCCTTCGTCGAGGTTTTCACGCTCGACCCGGCCACCTGCGCCGCCTGCACCTACATGGTCGCCGCGACCGACGAGGCCAAGGCCGCGTTCGGCGATCAGATCGACTACAAGGTCTACAAATACACGGTCAGGGAGGATATCGCCCGCACGAAGAAGATGGGCGTGCCGAACCTGCCGTCCATGTATATCAACGGCAAGCTGAAATTCCAGTCCATCATTCCCTCTCGCGAGGAGCTGGACGCCGCCATCCGCGCGGAGATGAAAGGATAGGCCCCAATGACTGCGAATCCCGAAAACGCGGCGCGCATCGCCGCGCGCTGTCTGGAGATCTTCGACGCCGGCGAGCCCCGGAACGCCGCCGACATCGCGGAGGCGCTGATGTCCCTGCCGGAGATCCCGATGCACTCGCCGGACCACCATTTTCTGGTCCCGGCCGCGCTGCTGACCGCGGCGAATCTCGTCTCCGGCGACCGCGAGCGGCTCGACGCCGGTCTCGCGGAGGCGGCCCGGCGGGCCTCGCAGGTGCCTGGCGGCGTCTGCGGCAGCTTCGGCTGTTGCGGCGCGGCGGTCGGCGCGGGCATCTTCTGCTCGGTCTGGAACCGCACGTGCGCACTCTCCAAAACGGGCTGGGCCGCCGCGAACGAGACGACCGCCCGCGCGCTCTCGGCGATCGCCTCGGTGGAGGGGCCCCGCTGCTGCAAGCGCGTGACCTATCTGGCCGTCGGCGCCGTCCTCGCCTCCTCGAAGGAGCTGCTGGGCCTCGACCTCGGAGAGATGCCCGCCGTCGTCTGCCGCCGCTGCGGTCAGAACCGCGAGTGCCGCGGCCCGGCCTGTCCGTTCTTCCCGAAGCGGGCGGAGGCGAAGACATGACCCGGCTCTTCCTTGTCACCGGCTTTCTCGGCGCGGGCAAGACGACCTTCCTGCGCAATCTCGTCGCGCTGTACCCGGAGCAGAGCAAGGCTCTCATCATCAACGAGTTCGGCGCCGCCGGCGTGGACGGCGCGATTCTCTCCGATCTCGGCGTCGCGCTGACCGAGATCGACAACGGCTCGATTTTCTGCGCCTGCCGCCTCGAGCAATTCGAGGCCGCGATCCTCGCCGCGCTGCGGCGGAAGCCGGGCCTGATCTTCGTCGAGGCGTCCGGCCTCTCCGACCCGACGGCCATCCGCGGCATCCTCGGCCGGCGGGAAAAATTCGCGGATCTGTCCTACGCCGGCTCGATCTGCCTCGCGGACGCGGCGCGCTTTGAAAAGGTGTACGGCTCCGCGCTCGTGAGCCGGATGCAGCTCGCCGTCAGCGACCTCGTGCTCATCAACAAGTGCGACCTCGCCTCGCGCGAGCAGATCGACGCCATCCGCGCGGCGGCCGAGGCGCAGAAGCCGGGGCGGCCCGTCTTCGAGACGACGTTCGGCGCGGTCCGGCCCGAGTGGCTCGACGCGATGGAGCGGCCCGTCCCGGACGACCGCGCGCCCGGGATCCGCACGCGCGACGTCACGCTCCAGCGGCTGACCGTCGCGGCCGACGGCTTTTCCCTCGGCGACTTCACGTCGTTTCTGCAGATGTTCGCCGCCGACGCTTACCGCGTCAAGGGCGTCGCGCTGCTGCGCGAAGGGCCGTATCTGGCCGACTGCGTCGGCCCCATCGTGGCCGTCCGCCCGTGGACCGGCGTCAGGCCGGAGGCCGGGCGGCTGAACGTCCTCTTCGGCAACGGCCTGCCCGCCCGGAAAAGCGTCGCGCGCGCAATTGGGAGTTTCCCGCAGTACGGGGCGAAAATCGTATAAAAAAAGCGCGGCGGAGCAAATCCGCCGCGCGTTTTTTTACGCCTTCTGCTCGGTTTTTCCGGCCTGCGTTCCATAATAGAACGCGATCACCACGGTGAACACGGTCAGGAATTCCTGTCCCGTGACCACGCCCCGAAGCGCCAGAACGCCGAAAATCACCGTCAGAACGATCGTTACGATGGATTTGACGTCGATCAGCCTGGTCAGCCGCTCCTTCACGTCCTCTCTCCCCCCCTCTCCGAGATATTCCGCCGCCGCGTAGCCCTGCGTTCCGCTCGCGGCCCGCACGTACAGCCATTTCACGCCGGCGCGGACGCAGTAAAAGCCGTACCACCTGACCGCGCTTCCCTTCGGCATCCGCTCTTTGACCGTTCCGCCGGGGGCCGCGCGCAGGTTGAGCCCGCCGTCGGCCGTGACCGTCAGCGCCGCGCCGCCGGCCGCGTCCATGTCCCGGCGCATCGCGCCGTCCTTGAGCGCCAGCTTGTTTCCGCACCCGTCCCTGAGCCAGACGCCGATCTTTCCGCGCACCGCCCGGCCCTGGTCGTAGACGCTCTCCGGCGTGACGACGGCCGTCGAGCCGCCGCCGTCCAGATTGATCGCCTCGGTATAGCCGAGAGCGGCGATCGCCTCCGCGAACTCCGCCAGGCGGGCGCCGGGCGCCGCCTCCGCGTAAAACACGGCGCATTTCTCCGCGTTCCACGCCAGCGCGGTGCGCGCGGCGCGGCCCGAAAGCCCCCTTGGCTCCGCTTCGACGCAGACCTTCCCGTCCCGGACAAGGCAGGGATACGCGCCGACCCAGTCCGGCGCGCCGACGTTGTCCGCGTAGGACAGCACGGGTCTCCTGCTGCCGACGAAGGCCGCGCCGAGCGTCTGCGTCAGAAGCTCCCGCACGCCGCCGCACACGACGCCGCTGGCGGGCTTGTGCGTGGACATCGAGAACAGCTCCGCGTTGCAGATCACGTCCGGTAACCGGCCGTTCCACCGCGCCCGCACGGCGGCGGCGGAGACCGTCTCGCCCGCCGCGCCGGCCATCGGGACATACGCGATGCGGTCGATCTCCGCGAGCGGAAATTCATAGCGCTCCGGCTCCGCCGCGCCGGGACGGCTGACGTCCACGCTGCCGCGGATGCCGCGCACGCTGCCGGAATCGGTGTACTGCCAGAGCGAGCACGCCATGTCCGGCGCGGCCGACGAGTACTTCGCGCACCAGAGCTTCCAGGCTCCGAGCCGGCCCGGCTCGAGCATCGAGCCGAACCAGCGCTCCGAGGCGTAGACGCCAGGCTCGAAGCCGAGCGAGCGGACCCTCTCGCAGAACGCGTTGACGCAGTCCGTGCGCCGCGCCGCCGGGAGCCCGTCGGCGCGGCCCGTGTGGGGCGCGTGGCTCCACTCGCTGTCGACGTAGACCGGCAGGCCTAGCCGGTGTCCCTTGACCAGCGACGCGATAAAATCCGCTTCCTCGGCCGCCTCGGCCTCCGTGACGGCCTGCGTGACGAAATAGACGCCGGCCGGGATGCCGGCGGCCTCCGCCGCCGCCAGATACTCGGGAAACCGCGCGTCCCTCACGAGCGTCCCCGCGGCGCCGTAGCCCCGGTATCCCGCGCGCAGGAGCACGCCGCCGACCTGTCTCGCGGCCTCATGCCAGTCCTCCACCGCGTTGTTTTGGGAAAGATCGATGATCCTTTTCATGTTATCACCTCACC
>Ga0183095_11519_pt1 | contig 16157 bp, 21 predicted proteins | sample BioMet4_FD_130346 | JGI IMG/M metagenome (GOLD analysis project Ga0183095, IMG submission 130346) | Microbial communities from bioreactor (seeded with sewage sludge) at LBNL, California, USA - Biofuel metagenome 4 (v2) (version 3) | ecosystem: Engineered > Bioreactor > Anaerobic > Unclassified ...
ATCGTATGCGTGAGCAAATAGCCAAGAGTATCGGCGTGATAGGTGGTACAGCCTTGGTTGCCGCTGCAATCAATGCCAATTTTTGGGGGATAATGCTGGTGGTGATTGGTACCCTTACCCAACTTATCGTTTATTTCGCGGTTCCGCCGACCCCTAAAAGGTAGGCCTTGTAAGACATAAGCCATTTTTTACATATACCAGGGTTAACTTTTGTCATTTTTTGCATATGTCAGTAATGGTATAGAGGTGCTTACACAATAACCACTTGTAAGACGCATCCTTAGAGTTATCCTTGGGGGCATTATCTACAGTAGGCTTGGGCTGGTCCTTTGGTGCTTCCGGGATATCATAATTACCAACCGACCAAGTGGGCTTTTTTGAATGGATTTTATCGTTTTGGCCTGCCCAGGTTGTCTTGATTGGATTGGTGTTGTTATCGTTATCGTTGCTCATTGCTATTGCCTTATCACATTGTTACAATTGATTGTTGTATACGGTGCGTATCTCTTCGTCCTGGATACACAGATACTCTAACGTTTGCCGTTGCGTTGAATGTCCCAACGTTTTCATAATCGTTGGAATATCGACGTTGAACGTGACGCGCTGGTGATACGCCCACGATTTTCTCAATGTATGACTTCCATAATGACCACATAAATTAACCATCTTGCACCACTTTTTTACCAATCTGCAAAGATATGATTCGGTCATTCGGTGTTCTCTTGCTTTAGAACTGCGTTGGCTTTGAAAAATATACTCGGCACTATCATAATCTTTTGTTGCAAGTAGCTTACGCAACGCATCACGGGCCGTAGTGTTGAATATAATCCTCTTTGTTTTGCTTGTCTTGGTTTCGCGGACCAGCCCACCGTTATCCCCATCGGCCAGTATCTCCCGGACCTTGCCCGCAGTCAGCTTCAAAATATCTCCACCACGCAGGCCGGTATTCACCCCCACCACGAACAGCGCATAATCACGCGGGTTATCCGACAGCTTTTCCTTGATTTTTTTTATGGCTTCCAAATCGCGGATTGGCTCCACGCTGATTACGTCGCCGGGCTTGGGATTGTTTTGGCTTCTCATTTCGGGTTCCTCCTATTTCGTCATCTTTGATAATGTTTTATGGGTAAAGATGACATTTGTCGAATGGTTATTTTGGCCCGGAAGCCCCTATTTTCGATAATTAACTGTTTTAATTAAGTATATTTCGTCATCTTTTGCGTAAAAGATGACGGGATTGTAGTCGCTTTAGATTGTATACTGAAATAGTATGGAATATGGGAAGAAAAAATGGCCAGGATGAATCACACCCCGGCCACCTTGGACGCCTGATCGACAGCTATCCAAAAAATTTATAGCAAATCATACCGACGACAAAAATTGATATAAATAAAAATACAATCTTGATGATTTTATCATTGCGAGTCTTGGCGTGGATATCCTGTAAACACTCGTAATACGTCAAATCATATGGAATATTATACGTATTAAGCAGTGATTGCACCTTGTGAAGTGTATCACTGTCAACAGTAGTGATTATATTTTTCAAATTTTGCGATGATACATCATATCTACCCTGTCTGTGATGGATGATACTTTGCAATGTTCGTGTAACATCACATACTGGATTGATATCTAGGGCGAGCTTAACCCCGGCTGTTGCAATCGGATATTTGTTTTGGGCGATGGCCCTATTGATAATCATTTGATATGCCTCAAGTTTTCTTTCCATATTGGTCGTGCCCATAAAATTTTCTCCATTAAAATCGAATGCTTGTATAAATCTCCATTAAATCGAAGTGGTTACAAGTCAAGAGAATTTTGGGACCGGCTGGAAATATCGGTGGAATTTGAATGGATGGACGGGGCAACCGGGGGCGTGGTAGCCGTGATAAAAATCGTGACAACGTTATCACGATTATCACACGGTGCGCATAGATTGAAGGGGGTTGATAACCGTGATGAGAACCACGATTATTACGGGCCAATGGTTGACCTTCAAAGACCTCGAGCAAAAGCTCCAGATTGCCGGCCCGACACTGCGAAGATGGAGTGAAAAATTCCCAAATTTTCTAGGGGCTAAGAAAATAAATCGGGTTCTTTCATTTCCCGCATCATCGCTTGAAGTATTTAAATTGATTAAACAATTGTTTGATGATGGGAATGACACTGCCTCAGTGATGGCCGCACTAACCCAGGAAATGGCACAAACCCACGACGTGACACCAATCCCGAAGGATGACCAAGCGCCAACCTCGGCACCAGCTCCAGCCCTACCGGATACCTTGGGGCAGCTCTTGCCCGTCCTGGATAGATTGGCCACGAGCTTCGAACGGTTGGTCGGGAACCAAGAGCGCATCCTCGAGGAGATGAGATTGACCAGGGAGGCCATACAAGCCGCACAAGGCCCCCAGGACGCGTCCAAGGCCTCGGGGGATATGATTCATCACCCGGACCATCAAACGGGCCAGGATGGGCAGGATATCAAGCCCGTGAACAGGGACGCGGTGATAGCCCGGGTGATGGAGCTAAGTGCCCAAGGCTTGGGTCAACACGCGATTATGACCCGGATTCGACGGGAGGGACTGCGGATGTCCCCACGGGGGGAAATATCAAAATCAACTGTTGCAAGGATAATCAAAGGGGATATCAAATAAGTAACTAATCATTTGGTATTAACTTACCAGTCGTAAGTTCATTTTTTAAAGCCTGGAATACATACCCACCGATGGTACTTTTCTTTGTGCTATTATTATATCTTTGAATTAGTATCGGTATCATATCCATAACTTCATCTTCGCGTTTATTGTGATATGTCAAATTAGCAATCTGCTTCGCTTGTTTAGGTCCGACACGTGCTTCGTCACGTAATTTTTTTGCTAGTTCTGGAAGATGATTGACGGTTACATTGTCAAATCGTAAACGAATCTTTTCTGATGCTGATAATTTATTACAATTTGGTATAATATGAAATCGTAAGCCTATTACTTTAGCACCCCTTTTAATTAAATCATATTGAACTTCAATATCAGAATACTTATTTATATCTTCAATTGCTCCATCGATAATCCTTGCTTTGAAATTGTTGAATCTTGAATATTGTCCTATCGTATCTGTTAGAATTCTAAATCTATCTAAATCAAATTCAACTGTTTTTTGATTTTTATACTGACGTAATACCTCGTACACGTGCCACGTTATTGCAGATTTAAATTGATATACATCCCGTATTCTATATGTTGTGAAATTATCTTTCAGTTGTAATAGGTGGTTAATTAAATCATTGTTGAACTTGAATATAAATTCACCGTCTTTGTATTTGAATGTAGTAAACCAGACAGATACGCACTGATATAGTTCCTCTTGATATTCTGCCGGTTTTGAATTGAGTCGTATTATAATTGATTTTATCAATCCATAAACGTTGTAAGGGCTGATATTGAAGGTTTTTGCAACGTCGCTAGCCTTTGCCGTCACGGTACAAAATTCATCCGTATGCGGTTCTATTTTTGAGATACAGTAGGCAAGGAACCGAAGTTCCATTAGTTCCAATTTGGCCAGTGAGGGAACCAACGCATTGGACTTCACCACCAAGGCATTCCGGTCGCGTTCGGTGTTCATTTGGGATGCCTAAAATATACGACTCAATGTGTCAACGTATGAGTCAATAGGATATAAATCTGTAGGCTTGATGATATAAATCTGTAGGCAATACCGATATAAATCTGTAGGCAATACCCCCTTGTAACAAGCTGAAATCATTTAAAAAAAATGGGGTCTAAAAGCTTTAAAAAGATGCTAAAAGATGCTTTGCTCTTAAGAGAGCCGGCCGACCACCTAAAAATGGTCACGACTCCCCCCAAAAAATCCCCATCCTCCCCCCGACCACGCGCCGATCATCACCACCACAAGCACGGCCAGGGGAACAGCCGAAGGCAGGAAAGGCAGGCCACGAGGGGAAAGGCAAAAGAAAATGGTGGCAATCGGCAATCCTACCAATCACCACCACTTTCTAACATATTTCAATCAAATCAATAAAAACAATGGTTGTTTAGTTCATTTCAATCATATGTGATGATTCATTTGATTTCATCGCATAAATTTCATCTAATCCTGATATTATCATTTCACTCGTTTGTGATATGATTGATATCAATTCATCTACATCACCACCTTGACTTGCGTAATATTTTGCACTCTCAATTATTGATTTAATCCCGCCACGTATACGTGCTGCATAATCAATACTTTTCAGTATGTTATTCATTAACTCAATCCCTTTGTCTGTGTGTATTTCGTTATTTTCTTCTGGTTCATAATTATCTATAAAGTCTAACGCACTTTTAAATAATGGTAAAATTTTGAATTTATTTCTATCTTTATATGTGATATTCCAGATATTATAAATCAAATACTTTAGCAGCAAATGTTTATTATTGAGTGCATTTGCTATCAGTATATAGTCAGGATTTAATGGGTTATCTTCGTAGCTGATGAATTTGTCAATTGTGCGGTTATTTATTGAGTACTCCAAACGGGTTATTGATTGAGATTTGAACATTTCATTAAAAACAATGGTTTTTTCATTTGATGGGAGATTTGTATATATTTCCATAAATTTAGTTGAACAAGTGCTATCTAAGCCATATAAAACTTGTACAAAGTATGATATCCAATGGTTGTTTTCGTTTATGCGTTCGCTAAATGCATTTGTTAATTTATCGTATATTTTTATATGCGAATCCTTGTGGGAATCAAAATATGCCTTCAAAAATGTATCTTTATCGTTCTCATTTACTTCGATGTAATTATAACCAGTGTCGTATTTACGGTTGATAATAATGGTTCTTTTTTCAATTTTGCGCGTTTTGAAATAATTTGCTATGATTTTCCCACGTATATCTTTAATTTTATCACGCGTTGATATGCCAAAGAAATCTAACGCTATCTCAATATATCCTACTTCTAAACGTTGGTGTAATTCATATTCATCTATTTCAAATTCAAGTTCATTGAAAAAGCGCGAAACGATTCGAATATAATGGTTTTCCCCGTATTCGCGCAGGAACTTTGAACTAAAAGTAAATGTAATGGAATTATTGCGGCGCGAGATAATGGATTTTAAACCATATGAATATAAGTCTCTAAAATTTGTTATTAAGTCTCTATCTTCATACGATAAGCTAAATATATCTTTTTTTGATTGTAATCGTGAGATTATATCGCTAATTTCATCACGGGACATTTTCATTTCGCACGAAAATTTATCAACATTTAAAACAAAATGGTTTTTATTGTATCCACTATTGACAACGTTTAGTAAAACATCTATATCATCACTTAAGTTAATCATATATGAGTCTCCTATTCATTGGGCTAGTAAGCGTGAGCACTTATTAGCCCTTAATTTTTGTATACTTAGTTACGTTATTCTAAGCATATTTTTCCTATGCACTTTCTATTTCATATTACTTTTGCATCATTTGTATATATACATATATATGTACTCTATTTTGTATATGTATATATACTATTGGAAGGGCGAACCCTTCCAAACCATCCCCTTTGTGCTAACGCACTTATCAAAACCATAAAGCCGTATAGTATATATATTAAGTATGATATATGTATATATACGTACAAAATATGCAAATAAAATTTGTCATTTCCTATCGCTAAAAAGCTATTGAAAATGATTGATAGCGAATGATTAGTCATTGACAAACTATGAAATTGTTTATCAAATGTAGGTGCATATATTAAGTTTATTTCTTTCTTATCATTTTTTGATGCCATCTGGATATGGTTAAACGTTAATGGTTGATTCGCTGGCCAAGGCTCGAAAGGATATCTTAGCACGCCCTGGAATTTATGCAATCCCCACGAATGATATGCACGTTTGGTATGATAATTTTTGAATGTTTTTTTTGATGCTTCCAAATGACCATCAAAACGAATGGTTTTTTTAGGGGATATTTCGGAACCATCACTTTGAGGGGGTATCAAAAGCACATCGTTTTGAATGGTGTTTTGATTATTTCCATCTATTTCAAATGGTTGAATTGAATCAATGGTAGGAGTACAACCCTTTGCGTCCTGGATATTTCCAGCAAAATCAATGGCGTAATCATAGTCACGTGGATTTATTGGATATTCTTCTAAATCCACCGGGGTTGTCACTTTGTTAAGTTTATTTTTGTTTATTGCATCATTATAAAACATTATGTAATTGTTATCTACTCCTGCATTTTCTTTATCTAGTTTCCCCGGGTATTCGTATCCGGGGTTTTTTGTTATCTATATCTAAAAGGAGTAATCAATGTTATCTCCATTGTCTTTATCATTTAATAACTTTTGTATGATCGATGGAAAATTATCATTATCATCTTCGTCGTTATTATCTTTGTTGATTGTATTTTGTGATTGTTGATTATTAACTTTCTGTTCATTGATTTCATCGTCATCAACAAAATTAAATGAATATTTGTGCTTATTTAAAAGAAAACTAACAATCAAATGGTTTATCATTGAGTTAACGCTAATGCCATTATCTTTGCAAAATTTGACTAATGCTAGTCCATTATCCCTAGCGCAATATACATCAAATCTATACTTGGTATTATTTGCTTTGCCCATTATAACCTCCAATAACAGTATATTTTTGTTGCTGGTTTTGTTTTTTTATCTCATTATTTTTATTGACAATCTTTTCGATTGCACCAACTAACCCACATAGTCTTTCATAATCAAGTCCACTTTTTTCCCCGTAATCAGTCAATATCCTTATCAATTTTTTGAGTTTTATTTGATACAAAACACTTCTGGAAATCTCGCCTTGTGCGCTTGGCGTTAGGGAAAATTTATTGTTTACATTTGTTCTTTTGGTTTGTTTTAGTTTCATTTTTATTTTGTTCATATGTTACACCTCTCATATATAATTTTAGTGGTTAGCTAGCTGATTAACAAAGCACCATTTAACTAATGGATATATTGATAATTCATAGTAATCGTTGCTTAATTGCAGCATTTCTTGCAACCACTTATCAAAATTTGTTCTTTCCATTTCATTATGCTCAATTCCAACAAAATTTAACATTTTAAATAATTCTCTAATTCTTTCTTCCAAGATATGAGGATAATCAACAAAATTAGTTTTAGTACACCATTTAAGATACTGATATTTATAGTAAGAGATTGATTCCTTATGGATATTACGTTCAATCTCTTTTCGTGACATTCTCAAGATTGATTTATTATCAACATCTTTTAATATACTCACAGAAATACCATTATTTATGAAGTATAGTGCTAAATCATTCATTCTATCGTGTTCGAGTAGATATACACATTTGATATTATTATTTATCATATTTTTGAATTTATCTGTTAAATCATATCCAGGAACGGCAAATGAAGCATCATAACAAAGTTTTTTGAGATGAAAAACACTATCCCTGCTATCCACAATCAAGATATTATTTTTGCCGGCCGTCAGTGATTGATTGAGCAACATTGTGTCTATCATATCTATGTTATTAGATAGCATCTCTATTGTATCTATTTCCACACAACTTTCACTTATCATATTTTTACCTCCAAATTTTTAATTTTTAATCAAAAATAAAATTGACATAAATATGTTTTATCCGGTATGTCATTTTTAAAATACAATCAAAAGTGACATATATAAAACTATCGCTATCTTTTGATTTTCAATGATGGTCATTTTTGATGTCATTTATAGAAGTAAACTTTTTTACTTTTGATTAAAGTAAACAAATTGATTGCCGGGACTCCGATTGTCTTCCGGCATAGGGGGGAATTATGGAATGGTCTTGCCGAGGCCCCGGAACATCGCCGAAATCAGCCCCGTTTGATGGGCGGGATAGGGATTCGTCCAGGGCAAGGCGGAAAAGTGTCTCTACAGGCCTTATACGCGGTCGTATCCGGTCGTGGTGATGAGTGCGCCGGTCAAATCGGGCAAATGGTCACGACATGTCGACCACGGGGATGAGCGCCGGGGCAAGCAAGCTGGATATGGTGGCCGGAGTATGGGTATGGCCTCGGTCATCGGCAGATCCACGCGCATCATCCCCAGGACCAGCACGGCCACGGCGAGCGTGACCGGGGATAACCAAGGGACTATCACGCGTTGACCCATTTGGTGTCACGCGATATCCAAAAAACGAGTCAGCGGGCGCTGACTTATCGGGGGTGGTGTTAGGGCTTGGAGCCTTGGCACTGCCCCCTTGTCGTTGCGGATGGTCGATATGTCGGGCATTACCACTGGTCATATATGTGCATCAGGGGTATATTAGGAGGTGAATAGCTAAAAAAAGCATAGGTATCGTATGCGTGAGCAAATAGCCAAGAGTATCGGCGTGATAGGTGGTACAGCCTTGGTTGCCGCTGCAATCAATGCCAATTTTTGGGGGATAATGCTGGTGGTGATTGGTACCCTTACCCAACTTATTGTTTATTTCGCGGTTCCGCCGACCCCTAAAGGCAGATAGGTCTTATAAGACATATGTCATCTTTGACCATAAGCCTGATCGATAATCCCCCACCACCAGCCAGGTCTAATCATAGGCCATAACTATAAAACGTTATTGTAAACTGATTTAATCTCCTCGGGCTGGATACATAGATATGTCAGCGTTTGCTTTTGCGTGCTATGGCCGTAAATCTCCATCAACGTTGGGATGTCCACTTTAAAAGTAGTCCTCTGGTGATACCCAAAGGATTTACGCAAGCTATGACTCCCGTAGTGACCGTCGAGGTGGATATCAGCACACCACTTCTTTACTAATCGGCACAAGTAACTTTCAGAGATTTTACCACGCTGCCCTTGGAATATATTTTCGGCGTCGTCATAATCACGTAATGATAATAATTTACGCAAGGCGTCACGTGCTGCGTCGTTAAAAATTATTTGTCGCTTTTTACCTGTTTTGGACTCGCGGACAATGGCCCCATCTGCATCGCGTAAAATCGCCTTAACGTCCTTGACAGTCAGTTTTAACAGGTCGCCAGCCCTCAACGCCGTGTTTATTCCCACGACAAATAGGGCATAATCGCGTGGGTTATCAGATAACATCCGCTTGATTGTTTGGATATCCTTCAACGCCTTGATTGGCTCCACTGTGATCACGTCACCGGGCTTGGGGTTATTTTTGGTCTTCATTTTTGGCCCCTCCTTGTCGTCATCTAATAATGTTTTATTAAAAATAGATGACCAGTGTCAAGCAGTTACTTTCGGCCCGGCCCGTGGAAAATCAACTAACAGCTTGATATAATTTTATATTCGTCAAAATAACCTTGTCATCTTTTATGTAAAAGATGACGGGATTGTAGTCACTTTAGATTGTATACTGAAATAGTATAAAATATGGGAAGAAAAAATGGCCAGGATGAATCACACCCCGGCCACCTTGGACGCCTGATCGACAGCTATCCCCAAAATTTTACGCAAAATCCCACGACGATGGTCATAATAAGTAAAAATACAATACTGATAATTTTTTCATTTTTGATTTTGGCGTTGATATCCTGTAAGCACTCGTAATACGTCAAATCATATGGAATATCATACGTATTAAGCAGTGATTGCACCTTGTAACGTGTATCACTGTCAACTGTTGATATTATATTTGTAAGATTTTGTACTGATAAATCATATCGTCCCTGTCGGTGATGTACGATTGATTGCAGTGTTCGCGTGATATCACAGACTGGATTGATTTCTAAGGCCAATTTTGCGGCCATCACTGCAATTGGATATTTCTTTTGGGTGATAGCTCTATTGATAATTAGTTGATATGCTTGCAGTTTATTTTCAAGGTCGGTCGTGTTCATAGTGTTTTCTCCATTAAAATCGAATATTTATGAAATCTCCATTAAATCGAAGTGTTTAAGAGTCAAGAAAATTTTGGGGGGAGTCGGAAAAATCGGTGGAATTTGAATGGATGGACGGGGTGATTATGACCGTGGTAGTCAGGTGGGAGATATGGGAGTTGTGGGAGTTACCACAAATAACTTGCCGAAATAATTTTAAAAATAACGTGGTGGTGGTAGTGATGGTAGTGGTGGTAACTGACGATTGGCCGCATAATTTTGATACTTTGGCCAAGGATTTGGGGATTCCATCCAACACTTTACGACGATATTTCAAACTATTTCAGAACTTTATCCCAAATAAATTGGCGAAACGGGGAACTCGTTTTAACAGGGAATCAAAAGAACTATTTGAAGATATTAACAAAATGTATGGCCAACGGATGACCACCGAAGAAATCATGTCGACCATCGCTGCCACCAGGACACCCACCTTGGACGTGCGACCATCGGCACCACCACCAGCCCCAACGCCTGATCGACAATCACCCCCAGCTCTACCCGAGGTGATGACCGCCCTTATCCCGTTGGCCGAACGGTTTGTGGTGGCCCTGGAAACCATCGCCGCAAGGATGACCATCGAGGAGGCCCCAAATCGCTCATATAAGCGCACGGACCAGCCGGGGGAGGACATTGGTCACCCGGACCACCAAAAGCCCCAGGAAGGGGCGGATATGATGGCCGTGGACAAAGAAGCCCTTGTCCGTGAAGTTCACCGGCTCCGTGGGCTGGGATATGGCGCAGCGCGTATCCGCACCACCTTGGTTAAGGCCGGATGGGGGTCATTGGCGGGTCCGGGGCATCGGTTGTCCAAGTCGACTATTGCTAAAATCATAAAATCAAATGGTAGTGATGTATAATGACAGCACAAAAAAAATCAGATAAACAATTACCACTGTTCGAAGCACAGGGACAATGGTTCCACGTGTTTAAAAGTATGGTAGAAGGTGGAGATGCGAAAAAATTAGGTGGAACAGTCGTCTTAGTGTATTTAGTCCTGAAGTGCTACGTTGATTTTAACTCAGGCCGTTCATTTCCAGGCATTGAATTGATTGCCGATAAGTCAGGATTAAGCGAACGGCAAGTGATTAGATGCTTAAAAGTGCTGTCAGAGTATGGATATATCGAGATAGAACAGGCAAAGGGAAAACGAAATATATATAAATTACGTGAAAAAATTCCTGTAACTAATTCTGAAACTGGTGATATCGATAGTATAGTATCGTTCGATTACATACCTAGTGCGATAAAAGCTGTTCAACATGAACTAAAAAATTTTTTGGTAACTGGAAATAAAGATGGTAATCAGTATATAAAAATTGAAACTTTGAACTTAACCGTTAATGTACAGAACATTGAACGTGGTGACGGCATCGTATACAATCTTGATAACGTCAAAGACCCTTCATTACGTCAAAAAATTCAACAAATTGAAGAGGCTAGAAAAAGAGCACGGGCCAACGCCGATAAAGAACGTGAAAGTAGTGACGTGGATGTCACCCCCCAATCCAAGGGGTGACCGGGGCGTCATATGTTTTTTTTGACAGGTGACGCGGATGACACCTGTTTTTTTCGCACCAATGACACCAGTGTCACTACCCACGCCCGCAAACCTAAGCGTGGCGCGGCTTCCCCGCCCCTCTAGATGTATTTAAGAGAGATATAAAAATCTTAGATGCAAAATCCCCCCGTCCACACCCCAGACCACGCGCCGATCTACCATCACCACCACCACCAGGACCAGGGGAAGGCAAAGGCAAAAACCAAAGGCAGGCCACGATAGGGGGAAAACAATGGTGGAATCGGCAATCCCTACCAATCACCACCATTTTCTAACATATTTTCAAATCAATCAAAAAAACCATTCAAAATCATATCACAAAATATCATCGTATTTATTTGGCTTTAATTGATTAACAAAATAATCCAATTTATTTATCATACTTTGTAATTGTGGTTTTGTTTTTTTGCAAAAATCAACAATTTCATCAATATCATCCGAGCGTATGTAGCTTTTATTGTGTATGTTTAAAATATCCAACACCGTTGATTCTAACTGACGTTTCAATCTTCTCATTTTAATGATTTCTGATTCCATAAAGATAGCTCCTGTTGGATGTTAATGGTTGATTAGTATCGGTGCGATTGATTGTATCTGATTATGTTGTCAAAGATTGCTGTCAATATGTTTTCACTTTGACGCAGGTCGTTAATAGCGTCATTGACATCATATCCACTTGTAAACAAGTCATATATATCTTTTTGAATAGTTCTCAATCTTCCCTTTAATCCCCTAGTGTTTTTATTCAGGTTGCTTGCTTTTCCCATCTTTTCCTCTTCCTCATTTTTTCTTGTAGGTTGCAATTTGATTATATTGTCATTACGTAACAAGTTAATGGTTTTTCCAATAACTGGTATTAACTTCCAACGATTTGATATTCTTGTTTTCTTTGATATGCTCCATATGTTATTTATTAAATATAACATCAAATCATTTTTAAAATCAATACAATTTTGTATGTTGTATGTGTATATCTCACTTAATGGATTTTTTTTGTATCCACATAATTTTTTGATATAACCACCAGTTAATGTAAATTCGTACCGAGTTATTCCGATTCTACTGGATAATTCGTTATATATTTGTTGACGTTCTTTAATGGTTAATTTGCTATATAAGTCAATAAAATAATCAATTTCATCAGGGTTAAATCCAAATAATTGTTTACCATAAACTTTTAACCAATGCCGATTATGGCCATATTTTGATACCATCATATCGTAAAATTTATCGTATATTTTAACACTGCTACATAATCTATCCACGTCATTATCACCTACGATTTCTAACATTTCCTTGATTAACAATGGTTTGTTGTTTTTATTAATGGTTAAAGTCTCATATCCACCATCATAGTATTTATTGATTCTTGCCTTTCTTTCGTTCACGGCTTTATCGTCTAACACGTTGTTAATCAACAATTTTCGGGCGATTATCCAGTCACGGTGCGGGGCGTGGCCGAAAATATCAACATGCACTTCAACAAGTGATGGTTTTAAAAACTTTTTGATATAGTTTCTGGAGATATTAAAGTTAATGGTTGTAAAAAATTCTTCAATAAAATTGAGATAATCAGATTCATTTTTCATCATTCTCAACATTTTTGATGAAAATGAAAAGCGTATATATTTATAGTATTCGGACAGGGTGATTTTAAAACCGTATGATGAATACCAACGAAAGTTAATTGTTAATAATCCATCGTTACGTGCATACGAAAATGTATCTTTATCACTTTGTACTTGTTGTGATATGTAATTTATATCATCAAAACTATCAAAAAATAATGTGCCGCTAAATTTATCAATGTTGCAAGCGATTTTGATATTATCATTTGGTGTTGATTGACTATGATTGTTGACAAGTTGTAAAACATTATGTAAGTTATTGTTAATCATTTATGTGTCTCCTTGTTAGGGCTAGTATGGATTGGACCACGTGCTAGCCCTTAATTTATTTATATACTTTGTTATGATTCATTTGTTATCATCTGTTACATATACTTATCAATTGGCATCATTGTTTATATTATTTTGTACATATATATTTACTATATTTTGTATATGTACAAGGGGGACGAATCCCCCCGAACCCCCTCTTTGTGCTAACGCACTTATCAAATCCATGAAGGCAGTATATTATATATATTAAGTATGATATATTTATATGTACAAATATCAAAAAATATACATAATTTTTGTGCATTTTATTTATGCTAAACATTGACCTGTAATCGTTGATAGCCATAGCTTCGCAATGTTTATTTTTGATATTTTTAGCATAAATCTTACTACCGTATATTAAGCTATCGTCTGGTGATGCCATCTTGGTATGGTAATTATGTGATGCGCTAATCATCGTATCAATTGTTAATGGTTGATTGTCGTTTTGGACAACGGGCCAAAGATCGACACATCTTAACAGATTTTTTCGGGAAAACAAGCCCCACAAAGAATATATACGATTACTAGGTATGGATGATACCATTAAATCAAATGGTATGATTAGCATATAGATTTGATATACACGTTTGATATGATAAAAAACGAATGGTTTTTGATGAGGTACAAAACGAATGGAATTTTCAAGGGGTATCAAAAGCACATCATTTTGAATGGTGTTTTGATTATTTCCAGTAAAATCGGTGGCTTGACCTGGAGATAACCCTTGTATTTTACAAGACTTGGATTCCCCAAATGGTTGTACCGGCACCAACGGTTTCAGATTTGTTTCAATAAAATCAAATGGTTCTTTCAAAACCGTTGAAAATCTCAAGGGTTTCCGGTCAAGGGATTTTTTGGGTAGCCCCGAAAATGGAATGGATTTAGATTTACCGGGATTGGTCACTTTTAAAAAGTTTATTTTAATTTTTAGATCTAAATAAAACATATATTAGCTATCTACTCCAGCATTTTCATATCTAGTTTCCCCGGGTATTAACGTATCCGGGGTTTTTTATTATTTAAAATGAGTAATCAAGATTATCCATATTATCTTTATTTTCTAGTAATTCTTTTATGATGTCAGGAAAATTATCATTGTCATCTTCATTTTCTTTATTCGTATAATGTTCATTTTTAATTGGTTGATTGCTCACTTTGTTTTTATTATCGTTATCATCAACAAAATTAAATGCATATTTGTTTTTATTGAGTAGGAATGACACAATCAAATGGTTTATCATTGAATTGACTGAAATTCCATTTGATTTACAAAATTTGACCAATGATAAACCATTGTCGCGGGCGCATATCACGTCAAATCTATACTTATCGTTATTTACTTTGGCCATTATAACCTCCAATAACAGTATATTTTTGCTGTTGATTTTGTTTTTTAATTGCATTATTTTTATTGATAATTGATTCTATCGCAGTTACAAGACCGCACAATCTATCGTAAGTCATACCGCTTTTTTCGCCATAATCTGTAAGATAACGTATTAGTTTCTTTAATTTTATTTGATACAATACTGTTCGTGATATTTCACCTTGGGCACTTGGAGATAACGCAAATTTATTATTAACGTTTGTTCTGTTAACTTTCTTAGGTTTCAAGTTTATTTTTTTCATATTTACCTCTCTTTAATTATTTCTATTTTGCAGTGTAAAAATCATACATTTTTTTATTAAGTGATATAATAATGGATTATATTCATTGTCTTGCAATGTGAATATGTCTTGCCCTAAAAAATGGTCAAATTGTTCATTATCAATTACATTAAAATTCAATTTAAAAAATAAATCTGAAATATGCGATTCAAGTATTTCACAATGACTTGATATGTCATATTTCCACATCAATTTAGTAAGCCAATACTTGTAATAACTAATTGATTTAGCACAAAATCTATCAATTTCTTTTGATGTCATTCTTACTATACTCTTTCCATTAACATCTTTCAAAATATAAACTTTGAATCCTTGGTTAATGCAATATAAACCAATATCATTTATATTTTCATTTTCATACAAGTATACGGTTTTGATTCCAGACTTCTTAATTGTATTTTGTTGGCGTTCGTCAATCGTATAGTTAACAATCGGATATGATTTATTATATCCTTTATTTTTAAGCTCAAACGTTACATCTCTTGAATCAGTTATCAAGATATTCCCATTTGAATTATTTACTGATTCATTAAATAACATAACATCAATAAGATATATATTTGATTCAATTGCATTCTCTATTTTCACACAACACTCGGTTACCATAAAAACACCTCCTAAAACTTGTATTTTATTAAAATAAATAATCAATCGATAATATGTTTTACCGGATGTTGTTTTTTAAAGTAACAAAAAGTGACATATACAAAAAACTATCACTATCTATTGATTTTCAATGATGGTCACTTTTGTTTGTTACTTTAAAGAGTAAACTTTTTACTTTCATTCAAAAGTAAAAAAATGATTGCCGGGACTCCGATTGTCTACCGGCACGCTGGGAAATTATGAAAATGGTTGCCGAGGCCCTGGAACATCGCCGGAATCAGCCCCGTTTGATGGGCGGGATAGGGAATCGTCCAGGGAAGGGTTAAAACTCGTCTCCACGGGGCGATTTGGTGGGGTATATCCGGTCGTGGTGATGAGTGCGCCGGTCAAATCGGGCAAATGGTCACGACATGTCGACCACGGGGATGAGCGCCGGGGCAAGCAAGCTGGATATGGTGGCCGGAGTATGGGTATGGCCTCGGTCA
>Ga0183095_11521_pt1 | contig 16098 bp, 10 predicted proteins | sample BioMet4_FD_130346 | JGI IMG/M metagenome (GOLD analysis project Ga0183095, IMG submission 130346) | Microbial communities from bioreactor (seeded with sewage sludge) at LBNL, California, USA - Biofuel metagenome 4 (v2) (version 3) | ecosystem: Engineered > Bioreactor > Anaerobic > Unclassified ...
CGCAAAGCAGGGGCTTAGTGGGCTGGAATTTGCGGCCGGAATTCCGGGTACTATTGGCGGTACAATCTTTATGAATGCAGGTGCATATATGTCCTGTATGGCAGATATCGTAAGAGAAGTCTTCATCTACCGTGATGGCAAGATGGAATGGATTCCTGTATCTGAATGTGCATTTATGTATCGGACTAGTATTTTTCAGTTGCATCCTGATTGGATTATTTTGGCAGTCCGTTTGCAAATGACAGAGAAGTCTGCAGATGAAATTACATCTTTGATGGCGAATCGCAGGAAGCGGAGAATGGCGTCACAGCCGTTGGATAAACCAAGTTGCGGGTCGGTTTTTCGGAATCCGGAAGGCATGAATGCATGGGAACTGATTGACGGCATCGGCTATCGTGGTCACCGTAAAGGCGGTGCGGAAGTATCGAACAAGCACTGTAACTTTATTTTGAATGTAAACCATGCAACTGCTGATGAATATATGGCATTAGTCAAAGAAATTCAGGAAAAAGTTAAAGAAAAGTATGGTGTTGAGCTGAAGACAGAAATGGAGAAGTTCAATTGGAAGTAGATAAAGATATTGTTGATGAAGAGGATTATGTGCCATCTGGCGTACAGCAGATGTTTGCGCAGAGGCGCCAACAGAGAGCACATGGGAATTTTATCAACAGTCAACCGCGAATATTGAAAATATCGATGCTTGTAGCAGCACTTTTGATTGTGCTTGTGTATTTCCAATTACCAATGAGTTATGTCAAAGGGGTTAGCGTGAACGGAAATGTAAATTTGTCGGAAGATTATATCGAGAAAATTTCCAATATTGATACAAAGCGCCGGTTTTTTCTGACTATTCCATTTATTTCAGAAATGCGGCTGAAGAGCAATCCGTTGATTGCGAATGCACATGTATCGTTGCAGGAAAATAATATTGTGGCGATTGATATAGAAGAAAAAAAAGCTATTGGATATCGGTATGATTCAGATACGCCGAAAGTGCTCTTTTCGGATAATACATCAGTGGATCTTGACAGTGGATATCTGAATATTATTGCCAATGTTCCGTTAATTACTGGTTTTGATACTGAGGAAGAAACACGACAGCTAAGCGGTGCGTTTGCGGATGTAGAACCAGCAGTCATTGCGGATATTGCGGAAATCAGCCAGTACAAGCTGCCATACGATGACCAGACCTTAAAAGTACTGATGCGTACCGGTGGCTATTTTGTTTCCAATTATCATGATCTGCATTTGGTCAACCAATATCACCTAGTCGTAAAAAAAGTCTCAGATACTGCAAAGTGTGTTTTTGCCTTCTCAGGCGATACTGGCGATACTGTGTATACGCGAACTTGTCCATGGGATGAGAACAGTACAACAACGGAGTATTGGACCGATAATTCTGGGAAAGTGATTACTAATTCATATGGGGATAAGGTAGTAAAACATTATTATACAGATGCCAATGGCGCAAATGCCCTTGATGGTTCAGGTAATAAGATTCCTATCCCAATTGATTCGGATGGAACTGAAACTGCGGATGCAAAATTTCAAGAACACTATGAAGCTGGATATTATGCCACTGGGGTCCTTGTTTTGCCAGATGGAGCAGAATAAGTAATATGTATTTTGTATCAGATGAAAATTTGATATAATAATCAATTGTAAGGAGTAAATCCATGACAGTAGAAAAGAAAACAAATTATGGCAGTATCTCTGTTTCAGAAGAAGCTATTGCAAGCTTGGCTGGTGGTGTCATCACAGAATGCTACGGTGTAGTTGGCATGTCCAGTACACAGGTGCTTCGGGATGGCTGGGCTGAGTTGTTGAAGAAGGATAACTATGCCAAGGGCGTTGTCGTTCATGATGGTCCAAATGGACTGGAAATTGATTTGTATATTATTGTGAGTTTTGGTGTAAAGATATCTGAAGTCGTGCAAGAAGCACAGAAAAAAGTGAAATATGTTCTTGAGAAGACACTGTCTCAAGATATTGCGTCCGTGAATGTATTCGTCCAGGGCGTCCGTGTAGTTGGATAAAAGGAGCCTAAGATGGATAAGATTGATGGAAAAGTTTTCAGAGGAATGCTCGAAAGTGGCAACAATAATCTGAATGGTCGTAAGAAAGATGTTGATGCATTGAATGTGTTCCCGGTACCGGATGGTGATACTGGTACCAATATGTGTTTGACATTTTCCAATGGCATTAATGAAGTGCTCAACAGTGGGAGTGATTCTCTGTCAGTCATTGCAAAGACATTGAGCAGGGGTCTTTTAATGGGCGCAAGAGGGAACTCTGGCGTTATCCTGTCCCAGATTTTCCGCGGTTTTTATCAATATATTGGTGACCGAGAAGAATTGACGGTTAAAGAATATTCTGAAGCACTATTGAATGGTTCAAAACTTGCATATAAAGCTGTTATGAGACCGGTTGAAGGAACAATTCTTACTGTTGTTCGTGAATCTACGGAAACATGTAACATTTACTTGGAGAAGAATCCAGAGATGTCCATAGAAGAATTCATGGAAATGCTGTGCAAGGAGGCAAAAGATTCTTTGGATCGTACTCCAGAACTGCTGCCTGTATTGAAAGAGGCACATGTGGTTGACTCTGGCGGAGCGGGCTTAGTTATCATTTTGGATGGATTTAAAGCTTTCTTAAACGGAAATCCAATTACCTCCGCGGAAGAAGTTGAAAAGAGTACTGAAACAAAAAATGATCATGCGTCTGGTTATCGTACTGAGTTCATTCTTGATTTTGATGAGAAACATTCGCACAGCTTTAATGAAGATCGGTTTCGGAAGTCCCTGGAACAGTTAGGTAACAAACTGACGTTGCTAGTTGATGAAAAGACAGTCAAGGTAAGAGTTAATTCCATGACGCCTGGTGAAGTATTGATGTTAGCAGAACGGTATGGTGGTTTCCGCAAGGTGCAGATTGAATCCGTGCAGGATGAAATGAATTCATCGATTCTTGATGAAGAAGAAGCAAATCAACCTGCAGAAGCAAAGGAATTTGGATTGATTGCAGTTGCAGCAGGAGACGGCTTAAAGAAGTTGTTTACGGAATACCGTGTCGATGTTGTTGTATCAGGTGGGCAGACAATGAATCCTTCCACCGAAGACATTGTTTCGGCAATCAAGAAGATCAACGCCAAACATATATACATATTGCCAAATAATGGCAATATTATCATGGCAGCGAATCAGGCTGCACAGGTGACAGAAGACAAGGAAATTATTGTCTTGCCAACGAAGTCTGTTCCGGAAGGGCTGAGTGCATGCATTAATTTCAATCCGGATGAAGATGTTGATGTCAATACGTCTGCTATGTCTGATGCTATTGCGCATGTTAAGACGGGATCGATTACTTATGCCGTCAAGGATACAACGATTGAAGGCAGAGAGATTCATTCGGGTGACTTTATGTCCATTTTCGGCAAGGAGATTGTATATACATCCAAAAATAAAGTGGATGCAACAAAACAGTTGATTACCGAAATGTGCGATGAGGATTCAGAAATTGTTACAGTGATTAAAGGATTGGAAGCAACCGACGATGAGTGCGAGGAAGTTAAGAAGTTTATTGAGGACAACTTTGAAGTCGATGTCGATCTGCAGGATGGTGGACAACCAGTCTATAGCTTCTTTATTGGTGTAGAATAAGCGCGTGAAATTGGAGTGATGTTATAGCACTCCTTTTCTTTTTTTGCTATGATAGGATAGAGAGGTAAAGAAGATGAAACAGCTAGGTATATCCGTATTTCCCGAACATACTACCAAAGAAAAAGCATATGAATACATGCGTTTGGCAGGGAAGCTCGGTTTTAAGAGAGTCTTTACTTGTTTCTTGTCGGTCAAAGAAAGCAAAGAAGAATTAGTAAAAAACTTCAAAGAATTCTGTAATGTTGCACATGAAGCAGGGCTTACCGTATCCGCAGACACGAATCCTCAGGTATTTGAACATATTGGTGTAACCCCGTATGATCTTTCTTTATTCCATGAAATTGGTCTCGACATCATTCGCCTAGATGGTAATTTTGGCCAGCCGGCAGACTGTGCCATTACCCATAATCCTTATGGTATTAAGATTGAATATAATGCGTCAGGCACCATTGCAATTGAAAATATGATTGAATGTGGTGCAGATAGAGAAAATATGTGCATGTGTTCGAATTTTTTCCCGCAGCGCCATACAGGAATGGGGTTGTCACGCTATATTGAATTGACATCTTGTTATCAGAAAACAAATATGCGTGTTGCATCGTTTGTGACATCTCAACAGAAGAATACTTTTGGACCATGGCCTGTATACGATGGGCTGCCGACGCTGGAAATGCACCGTGATCTGCCAATTGATTTACAAGTGCGTCATTTAAATGCTATTAACCTGTGTCAGGATATTCTGGTAGGCAACTGTTTTGCCAGTGAAGAAGAACTGAAAGCAATGGCAGATACTGATCTTTCCAAGATTTGTGTCAAAGCAGATCTTATCAATGATCTGACTGAGACCGAAAAAGCTATCCTATTCTGGAACAAACATCAGAGTCGCGATGACTGCAATGAATGGATTATACGCAGTTCCTGGCCACGTATTATCTTTGCTGGCAAGAAGATTCCAGCCCGTACAGTAAATGGGTTTACTGCACACCGTGGAGATGTTTTGATTGTAAATGATAATCTTGAGCACTACCGTGGTGAATTATGGTTTGTTTTAAAAGACATGGAAGTATCCAATGAATATAATTTGGTAGGAAAAATTCCGGAAAGTGAGCAAATTTTATTGGACTGGATTAAACCTCAATTTTCCTTTGGAATTTTACAAAAATAGTTGGTTAAATAAATTGACTTTATACTCTTATTCGCGCATGATATATATGCATGCAGGAGTGCACGCTATCAGTATCTGATCAATGTATTTGTTATGATTCATTTGCAATAAGGAGAAAGAAAATAATATGAAAAAAATTGTATCCATCGGAACAGCTGCTTTGATGGCACTGACGCTGGCCGCTTGTTCAAGCACAGCTGCGTCAACAACAGCTGCAACAACAAGCACTGCTGCAGCAACAGCTTCTGCTAGTGCTGCACCAACAATCGGAAACTACACGATTTATAATGCGACAGGAACATCCGTTACAGGTCTGTATCTGTATCCTACGGGTTCTTCAGACAAGGGAACCAACCTTGCTGGAGATAGTGGATTAAAGGCAGCACATGTTTTATATACAACATTTGATAATTCCAAAGGAACAGCAGAATCTCTGACTCTGGAATTTACAACAGACAAGGGTTATACAGGAACATTTACGACTCTGCACATTGAAACTGCTCCAATATCACTAATTGCTGAAGATGCAAAAACTGGTGCAACTGCTATTCAGTTTGCGGCAGCTCCTGCGACATACACAATTACTAACAGCACTGGTGAAGAAGTGAAGTCACTGTATCTGTATCCTACAGGTTCTACAACAAAGGGTGACAACCGTATTGGTGATGCAGCTAAGGCTAACGGTCAAGTTGTTATTACTGTAAAGGATGCTTCTGAATTAATCAAGGATGGCAAGATGGGAACCTATACATTAGAGTTCACAACAGCTTCTGGCTACACGGGAACATTCACAACACTGTCTTATGAGACAGCTAAGATGGAACTGATTGCTGAAAGTGCTAAGACAGGCGCAACAGCGATTAAGTTCGGTTATTAATTTAAAAATACTGAAGTAATTGATCGTCGATCAATACTGATACAAAGACGGGCATGATCACCCGTCTTTTTATGTTCAATCACGATGAGCGATGGTATAATTTGAGCATATGAATCTAAATGACAAATCATTACATTTGACAGCGAAACGATTGGAATCCTTGGAAAAACTGCATTTATTAACCGTGGAGGATATTCTTTCCTATTATCCATTTCGTTATGATGTGATTACTGTCAAGCCATTCGAAGAATGGACATTGAAAGAAAGAGTCACATTTGAAGCAGAAGTTGTTTCTCCAATCAAGACATGGAGACATGGCAGGATGAGTACATCTAGTTTTGATGTGCAGATGTTAGAACATATTCTGCGCATTACTATCTTTAATCGGCCTTGGACAAAGAATCTGCTACTGAATCAGAGGATAACGATGACTGGCATTTTTATGGGTGGTTCTAAAGTGACGGCCATCAGCTATGATACAAAGCCCATCCAGGCACATGCTCAGGTTACTCCAGTTTACAGTATCAAGGCGGGCATTCAGCAACGTACTATACGTGATTCTATTGCAAAAGTGTATGAAGAAGTACAGAATGAAATACCAGATGTGATTCCAGAATTATTCAAACAAAGATATCATTTAATGCGAAAAGCAGAAGCATTGCGAAAAGTGCATTTTCCAGAAACCATAACAGATGTACAGATGTCATATCGGACCTTAAAGTATGAAGAATTCTTGAAATTCTTTACGGCTGTTCGCATGATGAAAGATAGTGAGGGACGGGGCATCTATAAACAGCCGCGCATCTATGATGAAAAAAAAGTGCAACAAGTTATTGCTGGTCTAAAATATGAGCTGACGAAGGACCAGAAAAGCTCTTTAGATGAAATTCTTAATGATTTAAGCAGTACTAAAACGATGTATCGTTTAATACAAGGAGATGTTGGATGCGGCAAGACGATAGTTGCTGCGCTTGCGTTATATGCAGCTGTGACTGCCGGTTATCAAGGAGCGTTACTTGCCCCAACAGAAATTCTTGCGCAGCAGCATTTTCAGAGCCTTCAGGAAATTCTAGGACCATACAATGTACGCATTGCTGTTTTATATAGTGGGTTGTCATTAAGTGAAAAGAGCCATATCTTAAAAGAAACGGCGGATGGTAAAATTGATATATTAACAGGAACGCATTCACTGCTGCAGGATGATGTCCAGTTTAGAAATCTAGGGTTTGTTGTTGCGGATGAGCAACAACGCTTTGGTGTTAATCAGCGGCATACCTTAAAACAAAAAGGAAATCAAGCTGATTTTCTTTTGATGAGTGCAACGCCAATACCAAGGACATTGGCATCGACTTTATTTGGCGATATGGATATTTCAACGATTGAATCCATGCCGCCAGGCAGGAAAGAACCAATCACAAAGTATATTTCTGAGAATAGTTTCCGCAGTGTATTGGATGAAGTCAAAGATCTTTTGGCCCAAGGCAGACAATTGTACGTAATCTGTGCAGCTGTTGATCAGAATGATGATTATAATGCACGCAATGTTAGAGATACTGCCAAGAGCATTTCAAAACTATTCCATAATTATCATGTAGCGTATCTTCATGGCCGTATGAACAGTGAAGAAAAGCAGCAGGTTATGTCAGCTTTTTATGAGAATCAAATTCAGATCTTGATATCAACAACGGTTGTGGAAGTTGGGATGAATGTTGTGAATGCGACCGGCATGATCATTTATGATGCAGATCGTTTTGGTTTATCACAATTGCATCAATTACGTGGACGGATACAGCGTGGCAACACGCAGGGGAAATGTTGGCTGTTAAGTGCTTCTCAAGAGGACCGTGTCAAGGAACGCCTCAATGTATTAGTGAAAAGTAATAATGGTTTTGAAATCTCTTATGAAGATTTACGGTTACGTGGTCCGGGTGATATACTAGGAACTAGACAGAGTGGTGTTCCAGATTTTATTCTTGGAAATATTGTTGAGGATACTGGTATGATTCAAGCCGCAAGAAATGACGCAGATACAATGATGAATGACCCAGAGAATCCGGCGTATGCAGCAATTTTAGATTGGGTAAGAAAGCGCAGTGAAGCAAGTTCTGCGTATATTGACTAGGAGGTTTTATTGTGGATATATTAGATTGGTTGAAGAATCGTGGAATTTCAGTAAAGAATAAGGATATGGTGCATCAGGCATTTATGCACTCATCGTATGCGCATGAGCATAAAGGTAGAAATGATAATGAACGTTTAGAGTTTATGGGAGATGCCGTATTACAGTTATGGAGTTCGAATGCTATTTTTCCGTTAGGCCTTTCAGAAGGCCAGATGACAAGATTAAGAGCTCAGTTGGTATGTGAAAAAGCATTAGCTATTTATGGCCGTCAGTTGCATCTAAATGATTTTTTGATGTTAGGTGACGGTGAAGAAAAAACAGGTGGCAGAAATAAAGATGCAATCATTGCAGATTCTTTTGAAGCATTTTTGGGCGCATTATTCCTTGATCAAGGAATGAAACCAATTGACAATATATTAGGCGAATGTATTACATCGCGTTTAGCGACACCGGACGATGTCGGTATTATTCATGATTACAAGACAAAATTGCAGGAATATGTTCAGGCAGATTCCAGACGTACCGTGAAATATGAATTGGTATCCGAGCATGGTCAAGCAAACCAACCAACATTTGTGATGAATGTAGTTGTGGATGGCTTAGTACTTGGAACAGGGGAAGGCCCTAGCAAGAAACAGGCGGAACAGAATGCCGCAAGAAGTGCATTTGAAAAATTAGCAAAATAAAGAGGATAGATAATTATATGAAAATTTCAGAATTAGCATCCAGTCTGCAAGCAGGTCAGTTTGATCAGAAGCTCATAGAATTGTATGGAGAAGAAGCGCTAGCGAACGAAAAGAAAAGATACCTTGGGGTGATTGAAAATGCGCAGAGACTATATGGAGACCATGAAGCAATGATCTTTTCTGCACCAGGGCGAACGGAAGTTGGCGGCAATCATACGGATCATCAGTTAGGCAGTGTATTGGCTGCTTCTTTGAATCTGGATTGCATTGCGGTCGTGATTCCAACAGAAGAAAAGATTGTCCGTTACAGTGCAAAGGGATTTGAAGTACGCCCGATTGATTTGACTGATCTGAGTATTCACAAAGAAGAAAAGAACAGTACCGAAGCATTGATACGCGGGGTTGGTGCGGGTCTTGCCAAACGTGGTTATGCATGCGGTGGATTTGAGGCATTTGCTGAAAGTGATGTTATTCCAGGCGGTGGCATGTCTTCCAGTGCTGCCTTCGAAGTGCTGTTAGGAACAATCCAGAATATCATTTATAATGATGGAAAAATATCGGCACAGGATGTAGCAAAAATTGGTCAGTTTGCGGAGAATGAGTATTTTATGAAACCAAGTGGTCTGTTAGATCAGATGGCATGCAGTGTCGGATCTTTTGCTGCAATTGATTTTGCTGATAAGGAAAATCCAGTTGTTGAAAGGGTACCGTTTAATCCAGCTGACTATGGTTATGATCTGGTTTTGACTGATGTCAAAGCAAGTCACGCAGATCTGAGTGATGAATATGGCTTGATTCCACTAGAAATGAAGAAAGTTGCAGCAGTACTTGGGAAAGATGTATTAGGCCAGACAAGTGTCGAAGAAATTATTGCAAATATTGCAGAAATCCGTATGAAATGTGGCGATCGTGCGTTCTTGCGTGCGTTTCACTATGCCAATGAAACCATTCGTGCCAAGGCTGAAGCTGCGGCGTTAAAGGATAAAAACATTCAAGAATTCTTAAAGCTGGTAAGAGAAAGTGGACATTCAAGCTGGATGTATCTACAAAACATCAATGTGCCAGGTGAAACTGCAAAGCAACCAGTAGCAGTTGCCTTGGCATTAAGTGATGCTATCCTTGGAGAAGATGGTGCATACCGTGTTCATGGCGGTGGATTTGCCGGAACAATTCAAGCTTTTGTAAAGAAGGATACAACTCAAAAATATATCGCAACGATGGAGAGCGCCTTTGGTGCTGGATGCTGCTATACATTACGCATCCGCAACTGTGGTGGTACTCGTGTCGCGTAATTGATTTAATCGTATTGCAGAGGGGAAACAATATGCTGAAAGATAACATGATTTTACTTGGGAAAGCAGAGGGAAAAGAGGTATTTATTCTGCCGTCCCAGATGAATCGCCATGGACTCATAGCCGGTGCTTCTGGTACAGGGAAAACGGTAACTTTAAAAGTGATTGCGGAAAGCCTGAGTGAACTTTCTGTACCGACGTTTTTTGCAGATGTTAAGAGCGATTTAACGGGCATGATTGTTCCAGGGGATGTGGCAGTAATCCAGGAACGTTTGGATTCGATGCAGATTACAGATTTTCAGGTACAAAGTTATCCGGTGCATTTTTTTGATGTTTACCGTGAAAAAGGTATGCCAATGCGGACTTCGGTCGCTGCAATGGATCCGGTCTTTTTGGCACGAATCTTAGAATTGACAGATGCACAGGAAGGTATCCTGATTATTATTTTTAGAATTGCCGAAGATATGAAGTTGGATCTAATAGATTTGAAAGATTTACAGGCGATGACGCAGTATGTTGGCGAACATGCATCTGAATTCACTGTGAAATATGGCAATGTGACGAAGCAGTCCATTGGCGGAATCCAGCGAAAGCTTCTGCAGTTAGATACTGAAAAGGGTAATCTGATGTTTGGTATGCCTGAATTGGATCTCAATGATCTACTTCAAGTGAAAGATGGCATGGGTGTAATGAGTATACTGGAATGTGAGAAATTGTTCCAACATCCAATGCTGTATAGTACATTTCTATTATGGTTGTTGAATAAAATCTATGAAGAAATGCCGGAAGTTGGTGATTGTGATAAACCAAAGATGGTGTTCTTCTTTGATGAAGCACATTTGCTGTTTGACAATGCGTCGAAAGAACTGTTGGATAAGATTATTCAGATTGTGAAACTTGTTCGTTCCAAGGGTGTCGGTATTTTCTTTGTAACGCAGTCACCAACAGACATTCCAGAGGAAGTGCTGGCACAATTATCCAATCGAATTCAGCATTCTCTGCGCGCTTATACACCAGCGGAAATCAAAGCTGTCAAACAGGCAGCTGATGCATTCCGTGAAAATCCAGCAATGAAGACCGCAGATGTTATTACATCCATGAAGACAGGGCATGCATTAGTTTCCTGTTTGGATAAGGACGGCGCTCCGACAATTGTTGAAGAGACGAAGATCATGCCGCCAAAATCATTAATGCTTTCCGCTCCAGACAATGTCCGTCAAAAGACGATTGTCGAAGATGCATTGTATAACAAATATAAAGATGATATTGATCCAGACAGTGCTTATGAGGCGATGGATCATATTAAAGAAGATGAAACAAAAGCAAAAGCAGACGCACTCGAACAAAAGAAACTGGAAAAATGGAAGGAATTACAAGAAAAAGAACAAGTACGGAAAGAAGCTAATAAAACAGACGTAACTACACGAATTACTAGAAAGATTGCAAATCGTGCAGAGAACGAGGTCATCAATTTCGGAATACGGTCTGCAAAGAATCTTCTAAAAGGATTTTTAAAGTAAGAAAAAGCCATCTTTCAAGATGGCTTTTACATGTCAAGACTTAAGCTTCATTTGTTTTATGTTAAACTGATATGTATTCGAGGTATTCATGATCATGAAATTATGTGAATTAGCTAATGGGAAACTGATCCAGGGAAATGACGGGCTGTTCAACACGGAAGTTGATAATATTCGTTATTTTCGTGAAGAAAAAAGAGTGGAAATCTCACTTCATAATAATGGGCCAATTGCCTTTTCGGACTATAATGATTTGCGGCAGAAAGTCCATGATTGGACGAATTGTGCTGTATCAATTAACATTCGCTGTGATCATGATGGTATTTCTAATAGTGAATTAAGACGGTATTTTGATGATCTATGTGAATGCTCCTCAGAATATGCAATGATTGCCAATACTAATTTTGTATATCATGAAAAAGAAAGTCATCTTGACTTTATTTTCAGTGATGAAACAGTTTGTGAAAGAGCATCTGCATATTGCGAGGGGATTGAAAAATACTTGGGGCAGATTGGCTTAAAAGAAATCTCGGTCAGCTGTATGATGACCCGATCTGTACAGCCGGATGTCAAAAAAGTTACAATTGATTTTTTGCCGGAACCAGCCGAGCAGAAGCCGATATTAAGTAAGTTTGAACGGAAGAATTCCTATAATTCAAAAAAAGAAGAGAATTATGTCAGTATTACGTTAAAAGAAGTTATCAATCCAATGCCGGCGATTACGTTTGATGCAGATGTCTTTGCCAAGGAAGATAAAGAAACGAAGAAGAATATAATTATTCAGACACTATCTCTTTATGATGGTACTGACGCAATCTGTGCAAAACGTTTTGAAGGACGCGGAACAACGAAGGAAGATTTAGATGCTATCAAAGAAGGTGACCGGATCCGAGTTTATGGCCGTATTGAATTTGATATGTATGCTAAGGAATTAGTATGCATGCCATGGAAGATTGAAAAACTTGAAAAAGAATTTAAAGTTGATACTGCTGAAGTGAAACGTGTAGAGTGGCATATGCATACGAACATGTCCGAAATGGATGGTATCTGCAGTCCGGCTTCCATTGTAAATTATGCCTATAAAGTTGGACTTCCTGGAATTGTTATTACGGATCACGCGGATGTGCAGTCTTTGGTCAAATCGTTTAATGCTGGAGAAGCATGTAAAAAGAGTGATCCAAAACGTCCCTTCAAAGTTGGCTTAGGCTGTGAAATGAACATGGTAGATGACCGTCTCTTAATTGTGCGGAATGCGATTGATAAAAAAATTGATGAAGAAGAATATGTCTCGTTTGACTTAGAGACAACCGGTTTGAGCTGCTACTATGATTCAATCATTGAATTTGGCGCAGTAAAGTTAAAGAACCAAACGGTGGTTGATCATCTACAAATGTTTATTAAACCGCCGCATGAGATCCCACCTTATATTACTAATAAGACGAATATTACCAACGAAATGGTTGCCGATGCAAAACCATTTTCGCAGTGTATTGATGCAATTTTAAATTGGATTGGTGAGGATACGATTGTAGCACATAATGCCACCTTCGATTATTATTTTCTGAACGAAGAATTGAAGCGGATTGGCCGAGAACCAATGAAGAACTGTGTCATTGATACTTTGGATCTATCCCGTGCTATCTTAAGAGAACGCCGTGCATATCGCTTGGGCAATGTTGCACGCAATTATCATGTTGCCTATGATGAAGAAGTTGCTCACCGTGCAGATTATGATGCAGAAGCCTTGTCGGGTGTCTTCCTTTGTTTACTAAAGGATGCAAAAGACAAGTATGATTGTAAAACGATTGCGGATCTGCAGGAAAAAACGCAGGATTTTGAAGTATACAAAAAAGCGAGACATTCACATATCTGTGTGATTGCTAAGAATCAGGAAGGTATTCGTGATCTGTATAAATTAGTTTCTGAATCCAATACCACAACTTTAGCAGTCATGGGTAAAAATGCAGGTAAAGAAGGCAGTGATGTTGCTGCCGAAGCGCGAATCCGCCGCAGTACTTTGCAGAATTTCCGAGATAATCTATTGTTTGGATCTGCTTGTCAGAACAGCGAACTTTGGGAACTTGCATGTAATGGTGATGATGCACGATTAGAAGCATGTATGAAGTTTTATGACTATATAGAATTACAGCCATTAGCAAATTACACGACCTTCGTGGCATTAGGAAATGTACCGTCCATGAACCGTGTCAAAGATATTCAGAAACGAGTCCTTGCAATGGCTGATCATTTGGGTATTCCCGTGATTGCCGACAGTGATGCTCATTATTTGACGGAGGATCAGAAGATTTTCCGCGATATATATATTATGTCACAAGGTGTTGGAGGTGTAACACATCCACTTTATATTCGTGATGATATGCTACGGCGGAAGACACCAAATCCTGATCAGCATTTACGCTTAACCGAGGAGATGAAGGCAGAGTTCGCCTGGCTGGATGATCCTGCATTGGTGGAACGTATTACGGTTGCAAATACAAATGAGTTATTTGCAAAGCTGGATACAGTTCGTCCAGTACCAGCAGGAACCTTTCCACCGCATATTTCAGATTCCGATATCAAACTGCGTGCCATCTGTAATAAAACTGCAAAAGAAATGTATGAATTTGAAGGAGTGATTCCTTCCGTTGTTACTGATCGTTTGAATATGGAACTTGACAACATTATCAAAAATGGATATGACGTGCACTATTACATTGCTCATCTGTTGGTCAAGAAATCCAATGAAGATGGGTATCTGGTTGGCTCCAGAGGTTCGGTCGGTTCTTCTTTTACGGCGACTATGTCTGGTATCACAGAAGTAAATCCGCTGAAACCGCATTATCTATGCCCACATTGTCATTACAGTGAGTGGATTGATGATTCAGAAGTAAAGTCCGGTTTTGATTTAGAAGACAAGGTTTGTCCAAAGTGCGGCTCAATCATGCATGGAAATGGTCAGAATATTCCGTTTCAGACCTTCTTAGGCTTTAATGCGGATAAGGTCCCTGATATTGATTTGAATTTTTCAAATGAATATCAGTGGCGGGCTCATAAATTTATCAAAGAAGTTTTTGGTGAAAAGCATGCTTTTCGTGCGGGCACCATTGGTGGAGTTGCTGATAAGACGGCATATGGATATGTATCCGGCTATTGCGAAAAAATGGGCATCGCGGATATGCGTCGACCAATGAAGGATTATCTTGCGAAAGGATGTACAGATGTCAAACGTACAACCGGGCAGCATCCAGGCGGCATTATCATTATTCCGGAAGGATACGATGCAGAAGATTTTACACCTGTGCAATTTCCGGCAAATGATCCTAATTCACAATGGAAAACAACGCATTACGATTTCCATGACATTCATGATAACGTCCTGAAATTTGATATCTTAGGACATGTTGATCCAACTGCCATGCGTTTACTGCAGCGAATTGCGACGGTCAAACCGTTGGATATTCCAATGAATGACCCTGAGACACTATCCTTGTTTCATGAGGATACGGCACTGCATGCTGATCCACGAATTTATAAAAAATTGACAGGTGCTTTAGGACTGCCGGAATTTGGTACGAAAACAACGAGGCGGGTCTTGGATGAGACTAAGCCACATCGTTTTTCGGAATTGGTCATGATTTCTGGTCTGTCCCATGGTACGGATGTGTGGGCAGGAAACGCAGAATCTTTAGTTCAGGCAGGCCATCCATTAAGTGAAACGATTGCCTGCCGGGATGATATTATGACGTATTTGTTGGAAAAAAATCTGGAACCTATTGATGCCTTTAAGACGATGGAAGATGTCCGCAAAGGCAGAGGATTGCGCCCAGATCAAGAAGAGAAAATGAAGAATCATAATGTACCGGATTGGTATATTGCGTCCTGTAAGAAGATCAAATATATGTTTCCGAAAGCACATGCGGTTGCTTATGTTATGATGGCTGTTCGAATTGCTTGGTATAAAGTACATGAACCAATGAACTTTTATATTCAATATTTGACGCTGCGTTGCGATGCTTATGAGATTGAAACAATGATCAAGGGTATTGATGCTATTCGTGCCCGCATGGAAGATATTGAAATGCGGATGAATGACAAGAATGCGGCAGAGCCAGTTACAAATAAAGAACGTTCATTATATGATACTTTGGAAGTCTGTGAAGAAATCTATGCCAGGGGCTTCAAGATTGGTAATGTAGATTTATATAAAAGCAAGGCTGAAGAATTTACTGTAGACCCAGATGATCCAAAGACATTGATTCCACCGTTTACCGTCATTGATGGTCTCGGCGCAAATGTTGCACGTTCTGTGGAAGATGCTGCCAAAGAAGCGGAATTTCTGTCCAAGGAAGATATTGAAAAGAGAACACTGTTATCGGGTACTTTGATTAAAAAGCTGGACATGATGGGCGTTATGAGTAATCTGCAGGATCGGAACCAAATCTCGCTTTTCTAATGTACGGTCATTGACAAAAGAAGAGGAGAATACGATAATATTAAAGAAATGCGATGAACAGGATATGGTTCTACCGTAGCTGATGAAGAGAGGATATCGGTGGTGCAAGATATCTGAGGCAAGTATGAGTTACTCCCTGGGAGCAGTCCTCGAAAGAGGAACCGTTGATCCGCGTTAAGGACATCAAGAGTCGGAAGAAATTCCGGAAACAAGGTGGTACCGCGCATAAAGCGTCCTTATAGTAAGGACGCTTTTTATATAGTGTCCTGGAAAGATGAAAAGTATGATTAATTTTAAAGAGAATGAGGAATTAGCAACGTTGAA
>Ga0183095_10334_pt2 | contig 16087 bp, 14 predicted proteins | sample BioMet4_FD_130346 | JGI IMG/M metagenome (GOLD analysis project Ga0183095, IMG submission 130346) | Microbial communities from bioreactor (seeded with sewage sludge) at LBNL, California, USA - Biofuel metagenome 4 (v2) (version 3) | ecosystem: Engineered > Bioreactor > Anaerobic > Unclassified ...
CATCACGGAGTAAAGCAACCCTGCATGGCGGTCGTGTGCACCACGGCTGCGGCCACCATGCACCATTTCGCCGGTAGCCGTGCACCACGCCGGGCGGTCACCCCGCTCTCGCCAGCCGGCGTACGCAATAGAAGCTTATTTCCCTGGCTGTCGACGATAGAGTGGCTCATTATATATACAAGGCAATTAAAATATACTTTCTTTTTGATTAATACAACTTTGCAGCCTTATTCATAAATAGGCAAGTTTACTGCCATTTTTCTTTATAAACATCTAAATATACAGGGTCATTACAATAAGGACAATTTGGACTTTTAAAAATATAACTATGAAGCTTGGGGTTAGGGAGCTTTAGCGTATCAATAAAAAAATGATTATTTACCTTGAATTCGGGATAGTATCTATCTTTAATCAATTCGCATGTTATTAACACTCCCGCAAATGCTGAGATAAATGAGACGGGTGCGAGAATGGCTTCTTCTGTATCTTTGTTGCTTGATATTTTACTGCTACCACAATACTCGTGTTCATAGAGAGACTCAATTGGTTCGCCAATACAATGCCTCAGGTTTTTACCCATGTGTTTTGAAATAATCTCGATATCTTCAGCATTAACACCTTCACTTCGGTCATAAAGATATTTCACTCTTTCAAAACTTAAGCCTGTATTGAGAGAAATATAATGAAGTAACTGGTCGTCTCTAGGTTCTGGTAAGTACAAACAACCCAAACAAGCACCTTTTGACCCAAATTCCATTCTTGCAAGATCAACACAAGAATCTGTAGTTGCTGCATCAATAACAAGCCTCGGCAAATCACTTTGCATATTAAACCGTGTTATTCTTTTGTCTACAGCGGTGATTAATGTATCAATATGGTGATGGGTTTCTTTAAAAATATCATATATTTGTTGGTGTTTCATTACTTTAAGATATGGATGCTTTCTAAGCAAATCTTCTGCAATATCTACCTTGTATTTTCCTGTTGTTGATTCGCTAGCTATAATGTACCTATTAAGGTTGGTGTCGGAATATTTATCTGCGTCAACAATTTCAAGTGTCCCAGATACATTATTTAAACATTTTAAAGTATATATTACAGCGCTACCTATTGCACCGACACCGACTAAAGTTACCATGCCGATATCAATTTGTGAATGTAAAGGGGGGTTCTCTTGCGGTATTTCTGTACTGTAATTCAAAAGCGAAAATGACAGTTCTGAACAAATTTTGCAGCCTTTTGGCTTTGCTACATATTTGAACAATTCAGCAACACCCATACAAGAAGCCGCACACGCTGCAATGGGATTGTAATTATCACAGTTATTGCTTTTGTTTATATAAACGTTCCATCCGTCAGATATGGTAGATATCCTGTTCGGGCAAGCCTCTTCTGAAAATCCTATTAACAGCACCCCATCATAGACAGATGCATCATCTATTTTATCTTTACACTTATAATTTCCACAAGGGAAAATATCCTGAGCCATCCTGAGCACATACTCATTAACAAGTGTGCTTTCATCATAGACGCAACTCAACAATTTAGTATTGATCGGTATAATAAAGTCAATATTCAAAAAAATTCTTACTGCAAGGTTGCATGATAAAATATAAATCTGCTGAGCATTTGGATTGGATTTGTACTCACTTTGTAATACTATCGCGACTCTTTTTAAAGGTATTACGGTTTCGTCGGTAATGCCAAAGTGTTTGAAGAATTTTATATTTTCCTTATGGAAACCAAGCTCTTCCAAAATCATTCACCTCATTATTGTGAGCATTTGATTAACTTGATTTGGTGACAGAATCTGCCAAAGGTGGAGATCCGTTAAAATATGTACCTTTGTTTTTGAAAAATTTTCAAATTCTATGTTGCCAAAGAAAGGTAATACTATCGATAAAGAACCCTTTCGTCCAAGCAAACTCAGTTCATTATCTCTACTTGAATGAATTGCAGAAGAACCCGGGTGAGAATGCACTTGGATTAAACCGATTTCGTTTGTTCGGTGCAGTTCATTTAAAACGTTATTTATCGATTTTTCTGACAAATCGAACGCATAACCAAATGCTGATCGTATGGCTCTTTGTTCGGGAATTATTACACCTGTTACAATGTAAGTGCTATCTGTTTCCTGTTTGCCTTTCCACAAAACAAAGGCCTCATGATCTTTCCTACCTTGCTCAATAAGGAACTCTTTAGTATCCCGCATTACACCTATCGGGACTTTATAATTCAAACTATTAAAATCCATAAGATTACCTTTCTAAATGTTTGTGTTAATAAAATGAGTATACACAGTATCGAGAATTTTCGGTAATCGGAATTCCTGAGAGTTGTAATCCCATTTGTCTTCGCAAGAATGTGAAGAATGTGTATGATATTCTCTAATACCAGGAGCGCAAAGAAAAGGGCCTCCTGTAACGCTATGACCATTTAAAAAATAAGAGCCTTGAGGCCATTCACTAGTCGGTAATGGCAAAAAATTAGCATGGTCAACAACCTGCAATGATATTGGGATATTATCATGAAGAAAACTGAAGTAATACTCTCTGTGCGATTTTGGATGAAGCATCGAAATAATAAAGATTGGAAATTCAACTTTAATTACTCTCCAATCACGTATCCTAAGAAGGCTTTCGTTCTCACAAATCTTCTTAGTATCAGTTAAGAAAAATCTTTTCACAATTTCTGGATCCATTTAATAACCTCCCCAGCGGAGAAAGCCTTATAGGTTTTCTCCGCCGCCGGCGTTCAGTTTTCTTAATTGCATCTCATCACCGTCATTTAACCCAGCTTGTTCAATTGTCAGGGACAAAACCAACGGCTCTGCGCTACCGACTTTAAATAGACCATATTGAGACAAGTCATATAAGAGGTCAAGCTTCTTAACTGTATTATCAACAACTTTTTTAAGGGTATCATGCTTGTTGTAGATATCAGACCAATTTCCATCAACCGTTATCACAGTTAAGGTTACATGATTCTCAGGTTTGTCGGGTTTGCCGGGATCATGAGGTCCGCCGGGATCGTGAAGTCCGCCAGGATCGCGAGGTCTGCTGGGTTTGCTAGGAACATCGGGTTCGTTTGGCCTATCAGGCTTACCAGGTCCATTTTCTTCAAAATTCATTTTCTCCACCCCCATGTGAATATTTACTATCAGGCAATAATTAATATAACATACGTTAACGATAATGTCAAGTGGGTAAAAAATATTTATAACGATTGTTATTAATATTGATTTAATTCAAATCATATGTTATAATTTCTGATATAACAATGCTATAGGAGGAATTATTATGTCCGTATCGGAACGGATTTCAAAAAAGAGAGAAGAACTGAACTTAAGTCAAACAGATTTAGCAAAGAGAGCTGGGTTAAAGCCCCCGGCTATAAGTCAATATGAATCTGGGTTACGAAGTCCGTCGTATGAAGCATTAATTAAACTTTCAAATGCGCTTGGTGTTACTACCGATTATTTAATTTCGGGAAAAGAAGAAAGATTAGAGGATATAAATGATAAAGCTATAAACATGCTCTTTAAGCTTATACCTAATTTTTCAATCGAGAATAGGGACAAGTTATTAGAGTACGCCATTTTTCTATCTGGAGAAGCATATACTAGTGAAATTCCGCTATTGAATGAGGAAGATTATGCAGACTATGTTTTAAAAAACTATTCAAATTACGAGCTTCCCACTGATGTTTACAGTATTGCTAAGAAATTAGATATTTCTATTTACGAAGATGAATTAGATGATGGCGAGGGCATACTGATAAATGGTAAAAAGAAAGTTGTTATTTTGAATAGTAGCAGTGATTATGCCCAAAGACGAAAATTCACTATTGCAGTTTTAATTGGACACGCAATTATTCCGTGGCATATTCAACCAACCTATACTATAAGAAAGGCTGGGACTTCAACGCTTCTTACTGAAAACATACAAGAGATGGAAGCACAGAATTTTGCCGCTGGTTTAATTATGCCTCAAGTTTATATAACAAAAGACTTTACAAAAACAAAAGCAAGCATAGAAAACCTAAAGAAACTTGCAACGGAAAAATATGATGTATCATTTTTTTCTTTTGCGAATCGATTAGTAGAGTTTTCAAAAGGCAAATATGCTGTTATTCAATCTGAAAACTATACAGTATTAAAAACTTTTTCAGGAAGCAGACCTCTTGTTGAAGATGTTAGTGAGCAAAGCCAAGCAGCAACATTTTATACTAATCCAAGTAATATTGAGGAAATCAGGCAAGGTGAGGTACCGGCAGAATACTGGCTTCAGGATGCTAAAAAAGGCGAAACAATTTATGAAGAAAGCATCTATAATCCCGAATATAAGAAGGTTTTAACATTACTGACTATCGATAACTAGTTTTTTTCTCGATGCTTTCCGCTATTTCTGTTATTTCTGTTTTGTTTTCGATCATCTTAGCTTGATTTCACGACAATAGGGGGATTGAAGTTCTATCATATGGGATGTTTTCGCTAAAATAGAAATGCAGAAGAAGGTCTCCAAAAGTGCATAACGGATAATGGCAATAAAAGAAGCCATTGTCAGCACCTCAAAAAGTAGTTACCCTTAGTTTGTTCACGACTAAGGAGGTAACAGGAAGGTGTTGAAAATGGCTCAGAAAGAGTATATCAAGCATCTCTACGAAGTGGAAGAGAAAAGTTTGCTTGAAATCGCAAATGCCACAGGCTTTAATTACCGCACAGTCCAAAAATACGCGTATCAGGAGGACTGGAGCAAGGACAACCTGCCGAATATCGAGCCAACGAGCTATCCGGTACTGGAGTCTTTTATTCCTACAATTGATTCATGGCTGGAGGCTGACCGGAAGGTTCCACGCAAGCAGCGACATACCGTAAAGCGGATTTATGACCGGCTGCGGGATGAGTTGGGTTTTCGTGGCAGCTATTCCAGCGTGAAGAAATATGTCCGCAAAAAGAAGTTTGTGATGAAGGCAGCGACCGAAGGATACTTGCCTCTGGCACATCCGAATGGCTGTGGGCAGGTGGACTTTGGCGAGTTTATTTACCATGACGCCAAGAAGGATGAGCAGACCGGCTACGCCCTTACAATCTCGTTTCCCAATTCCAACAAGGGCTACACACAGGCGTTTCCATCTCAGAACCAGGAGTGCCTGCTCACTGGGATGCAGCGGATCTTTGAACACATTGGCGGTGTTCCGCCTCGCCTGCGGTTTGACAACATGACGACCGCAGTGGCACAGGTTTTAGAGGGTACGGAGCGTGTTCTGACCGATGGATTTATGCGTTTCAAACTGCATTACCGATTTCAAGCTGATTTCTGCAACCCTCGCGCCGGGAATGAGAAAGGCAATGTTGAGAACAAGGTTGGGTACAGCCGGAGAAATGCCTTTGTGCCGGTGCCAACCATTACATCCTTCGAGGATTTCAACGAAGGCCTTTGGGACTGGTGTGAAAAGGATGCAGAGCGTCTCCATTACAAGTACAAGGTTTCCATACAGGATCTGTGGTTTGAAGAACAGGACAGCCTGCTGACATTGCCAGAGTATCCATTCCCTGTGTTCCGCTATGAAAGCATGGTGGTAAACAAATACGGCTTCGCTGTGATTGATACCAACAAGTATGGCCTTGCCCCTTCGCTATATGGGGAAACTGTGCAGGCAAAGATTTTCTATGACCATGTGGAGTTCTTTCATGACCACCAGCCTGCCGGTACATACCGTCGTTGCTACGGTTCCAATGAGGAAATCTATGACTGGACTCAGTATGTGGCCACCCTCTGCAAAAAACCGGGAGCCGCCCCACACACTCGTTTTTTCAACCAGATGCCGCAGCCGTGGCAGCAGCACTTGATGCAGAGCCAGGGCAAAGACCGGAAGAACGCATTGCAGCTTCTGAATGAGATTGTGCGGGATGGCAACGCTTCCCTCTGCAACGATGTCTTGGAGCTTGCAGGGGAAAACGGCCGCACCGATGCTGACAGTATCCGGCAGTGCTATTACATGATTGCCAAGAAAGAATACCGCCCCGAACCGTTGAGACTGATTTCCAATGCTCCAGCGCTGAACTACAATCCCAACCTCTCGGCCTACGATGGCCTGACGGCGGGAGGTGAAGCTCATGGATGAACAGATTGAGCAGATGATGCGGACACTGAAGCTGGGCGGTCTGGCAAAGGAATGGCGCTCAGTGGAGTACACCGACAACGGGCAGTATGTGACTGATCTGCTGATGGTGGAATTGCGTGAGCGTGAGGCCAACCGCATTAACCGCATGGTGAAAACAGCCGGCTTCCAAGTACTGAAAACACTGGATGACTTTGAATGGAAACCTGAACTTGAGCTTCCAAATGGTCTGACGCGGGAGTACATGGAAGATTTGAAATTCCTTGTTCCCAAAGAAAACCTCATTTTTATGGGTGCCGTTGGTACCGGCAAGACGCATCTGGCAACGGCCCTCGCTCTGAAAGCCTGCCAAGAAGGACGGCGTGTGCGGTTCTTTACCGCTGCATCTCTCGCCAATATTCTGCTGGAGAAAAACAGCCGTGGCACGCTGAACAACTTTTTGGGTACGCTGAAAAAGGTGGAACTGATTGTGCTGGATGAGATTGGCTTCGTGCCGTTGCACAAAGACGCTGCGGAACTGCTGTTCCAAGTGATTTCTGACTGCTACGAGCGCAAGAGCCTGATTATTACTTCCAATCTGGAGTTCTCGCAGTGGAACATGGTCTTTGGTGACAACCGCCTGACAGCAGCTCTGATTGACCGGCTCATCCACCATTCTCATATTTGCATTTTCTCTGGCGAGAGCTACCGGCTCACGCAGTCCATGCTCCGCCAGAAGGCTACGAAAGGAGCTGCCCGATGAACACTACGATGACTGCCGAAGAACGCCGCCGTCTCCGCAAATGGATTGCAGATGGGAACGATGCTGCCGACAATCCGTGGCTCATGGCCGGCGAAGATGGCAGGCCGCTGGATTTCATTACCGCATGGCGAGAAATGCTTGATTTGAAAGGACAACACGATGCTGGCCTTTGACAAGGGTCTCCAAAAGTACAGTATTGGGTCTCTCAAAAGGTCTCCAGAAATGCAGAGTGGGGTCTCCTAAAAGGTCTCCAAAAATGCAGAACCGGGCCTCGCAAAAGGCTCGCCAAAAGTACAGAGTTGGGCCCCAAAAGGGGCTCGACAACAAACAAAGCTGGTGCTGACCAGACTATGTACTTTTCGGGGCCCTTTTTATGCACTTTCTACTTGACGAACACAGTTAATGCTGGAAAAAAGTCAAATGTACCTTTGCTAAGCCAAAAATACTGCGTGCCTTTTGATGCGTTTGTACCTGGATTAGCTTGTATGCGAGCAGTGTCGGAATGACTAAGTGTAACAATCATCGTTACCTGTTGATCATCCTCTAACGCAACGGTACCGCTTACCTCGTCATACAGAAGTTTCCATCCAGGATTGGACTTAGCGGTTATGTCAGCTATATCCATTTGATATATATCCCAGCCTTGGGCAAACATATTAGTAATTAAATCTTCCCATTTAAATCCCATGGTTTTAACCGCGGATGGGTCGATCCTTATCGCTGCTTCTGCATTTTGTGACATACCAGGTCCGGTAAAATTTCCTGATGTAACAACCAATTCTTCATCCGTGTTGGCTGAATATCCATAACATTTTGCATGAACTAACCGTTTTCGGTTTACAACGAAAACCTCTGCCCCGCACTGCAATAATGCCTCAACCACTTGAAAACTGCTTAATCTCTGAGCGGTACTTCCACCAATAATGACTTTAACTTTTCCGCCATTATGAATGTGATTGGTGAAATAAGGCCAAAAGCGGACGCCGCCGTTATAGTTGGCAAATCCGGAGATTATGTAAAGAGTTCCATCTCCTGAAACATGGTCTTTAATCCACATCTTGTCTAAAAGACTTAGTAGATTGGTTGTGCTTCCGGTAGAATATACGTTTGGTTGCAATAAAAACTCCATGTTGTTCCTCCTTAAAGTTTGTCGTAATATTTCTGTATGGATATACCAACTCATGACTGCAAAATCAGTTAATCATATCGTAAAATACATTTTCGGAGATAATTTCTATATCAAAACCCGCCAGCTTAAGCTGTTCAGCTTTCTTTTGCTTTGTACTTTTCCCATCCTTTATGGTTGAACAGTAATCGTTATTTCCGAGAACAAGGAAGTTTGTTTTCTTGTTGACCCCGTCGCCACACAATCCGCCACGGTCTACAACAAGCTGCATAGCTTCTTTACGAGACATACGCTCCAACGTTCCGGTGAACACACAGACCTTCTCATAAAGAGGTGAAGTTGCGTCAAAATCGTTTGTTGATGCTTGTATATCTTTCGCAGAAAAGCCGTTTTTTGTTGGCAACAGAGATTCAACGGTTATAGAGTTTTCCTCCATGTGCCGTTTCATGTAGAGGTAGCACCGATTCGTTTGCTCCACATCAGCTAAGGCACGGTGTTCGACAACATCACCTATAGCGAATCGTTCAATTAGATCGCATAACCGATGATGACGCTCTTGCGGAAACAAACGTCGACTCAACCGCATGGTGTCAATAAAATCATTTGAAAACGATTTGTTAAACACGCTTATGCAGGTGTCATAGATGAAATTGATATCAAAATTCACATTATGACCGACAACCACGCTTTCGCCCACAAAATTCAAGAACTCAGGAAGCACGTCTGCAACGGCGGGGGATGAAGCAAGCATCTCGTTTGTAATCCCCGTCAATTCTGTAATGAAGTCATCAATCTCATATCCTGGGTTAACAAGCGCCGTATACCTGTCTAAAACGATACCGTTCTCCACGCGCATTGCACCAAACTCAATGATATCATTCCATTGGGGGTCGAGGCCAGTTGTTTCAAGGTCGACAACTGTATATGTAGTCGGTAGTGCAAGAAGACTTTTTCCTTTCCCTGTTCTGTCTGCCTTTCCTGACGAGCCACCAAAACTAATCGTTATCTCCATGTTATCCTCCTTTTTGAGCTGTGTGCCGTTCCACGAACAAATGCCCTGTGTTGATCCCGTTCAACGAAGCGTTCCGCTCAGAGAACAGATAATACCCGATGATGTTTTCTGTAACGTGTATCGGTTACCTTGACCTCCGGCTTTCATTGCCGCTACCTAGCCTATATCTGCGACATGGTCAGAATATTTATATCTCTATTAATCCATTCTGCACCGCCATAATCAGGTCGAATTTCTTCTCTCCGGCGTTACCATCAAAACGGATGGTAACATAGGCACCGTCATTTTTTGTAATAACGCCTTTGCCGAACTTGTTATGCGATATAATCCTACCAGCGGTTACCTTCGAGAGAAGGCTTTCTTTTTCTTGAGTGGAGAGGCCCTTCTCCTTTTTCTCCATGCGTTCCGGCGACTTCTTGGACTTGCTTTTTGGAGCGGCTTCGTATGCGACGGTTGTATCTCGCTGCTCAAAAAGCTGCGGGATGGCCAACAATTGCAGCTTGTCATTTTTATACTCGACCAGCACGGAATATCCGCATTGTGCAATGACGATGCCTTTGCCTTCATCTTTGTGTGTATAGGTTCTATCACATAAACCTTGTTTGAATATAGACATAACGCTGTCTGCGTCAATGACCTCCTTCGGGAGAGAACGCAGCACTTCGCTTGTAAAAGCAGAATCGGTATTGCGGCAGTTGAACAGATACAACTCGTTCTTTGCGCGGGTCATGCCAACATAGTACAGTCTGCGGTCTTCCTCGTACTGCTTGATCTCGTCTCGGGATGAAACGTCCGGGTTAGCCTTTGACGGCAGCGTTCCATCAAAGATATCAAGTAGAAATACTCTATCGTACTCCAGCCCCTTGCTTGAGTGGATGGTGGATAATATAAATTTGGCTGAGTTGCTGTTGGTATGATTTTGAATGATGTCTCGCAGCTCATTTAATCTACGGAGCAAATCGCGTGGACTGGCCTCGTTCTCGCCGAGCATACACAGGGTTATAAACTTTCCGGCATCCAGCTTGTTGGAAATTACATACTGCCCATAGCCTGCCGTGTTCCATATAAGCTGGACGGCTTTTGTGCCGTTGCCTTCCGTTATCATCGGGAGCAGCGTCAGCAGATTGATTACACCCTCTTTGGCATAGCTGCTCAGTTCCGGGTACTTGATTAGTTCCTCAAGAATCGGCTTGCCGGTGCGTTTGCTCTGTTCACAAGCATAGATAGCCGCTTTCTTGGTCAAGGGACTTCCGAATTTATAGTACACTCGCATAAATGCTTCTGCATCATGCGGGTCATATGCAAAGTTTATAATATCAGTAATATCGACAACGATTCGATGGGAGAAGAAAACTCCATCAAACTGTCTGCAATTGTAAGGAGTGCCGTTGCGCTCAAGCATATCGATGAGCGGCAGAGCACTGTCATTGTTGCGGAACAGGACTGCGGTTTCAGTTTCACAGGTCCGTGCCGCAGTAAAAAGGTATTTATATTGCGCTGCTCGATCAACGGCGTCGATCACCTGTATGGGGAGTCCGTTGCCACGGGTTGGTACGATGGCCTTTTTATAGCGAAAGCGGTTTCTTGACACAAACGTATTCGCCACAGCTACGATTTCGTTTGTAGAGCGATAGTTATGCTCAATCAGCAGAACTTTTGCATTGGGGTAGTCATTGCTGAAATTCATTAGCGCATCAGGGTAGGCAGCACGGAAACCGTAAATGCTCTGATCCTCATCACCCACCATGAAGATGTTCCCGTATTTTTGCGCTAACAGGCGGATAATGGCGTGCTGTATTTTCGATGTGTCCTGGGACTCATCCACGCAGATGTACCGATACTTCTCTTGAAAATGTTCAAGGACTGCAGGGAACGAATTGAGAATGGTAAGCGCATACGACATCTGATCATCGTAATCCATCAGTCCTCTGCGTTTAAGTTCCGCACAGTATTGATTGTATATCTCCGGCATCTGTGGAACACCCACATCGAGAGCGTCTATTTCTTCTTTTGTGATCATCATGTTTTTGATGTAGGTGATACCGGTGCGGATATCCTTAATTGTACTCTCGGTGGCGTACTCATTGTTTATTTTTTGGTAAATCTGTCCGACCATTCGTGCCAGTTCGCCGTCATTATCTAACAATTCAAATGGCTGCCGCTTTCCGTGGTTCCGGCTGTAGTAGTCGATGATTTTTGAAGACAGGCCGTTGATGGTACGGAACTCCAAAGCATCGGCGTATTCACGACCGAACATAGAGGCAAAGCGCTGCTGCATTTCCTTGGTGGCGGCTACTGTGTATGTCATGGTTAAAATACTATCCGGGGCAATGTCGCGGCAGCAGACCATATAACCAAGACGCGTCACAAGCACTGTCGTTTTTCCGCTTCCGGGAACGGCAAGAAGAAGTATTGCGCCGTCGACTGTCTGAGCCGCTTCTCTTTGCTGCTTATTCAGATGTGACAGGAACTTCTTAGAAAACTCATCTTGCGTCATATTATCAAATCCCCTTAGTATGTACCGGTCATCAAATCATAACCTTTTGCAGTAAGAATCTCGTTGCACTCGTCCACCGTGTGCGTATAGAAACTGTCCAGAAAAAATTTATAAAACAGATGGGATTCGCTTTGCGCCAAGCGAAGGCTGAAGCCGGAACGTTTCATCAGCTCACCGCTGACCTCCGGCTGCAGATGCATACCAATGCAAACTGCCACGACGCTTTCGATGGTTTTTGGATAATCGGGATCGTTTCGCATTCGCTGAAGCATCTTAACATCCATCCTGGCGTTTTCCGCCAAGCTTTCAACGGACTGGTTTGAAAGCTTCATTAAATAAACAAGAGCTTCCCCAAATTTCGGCGGCATGGAGTTAATGATATTCTGCGTATGCACCTCACGACCCAGAATAGCATCGGCCTTCGCCATAATGTCCTTATTGGCATCCCCGGAAAATGCAACCTGGAACTCAATGCCCGAATTGACATCGCGGTAGAGGACACATTCTTTATAATACTGTTCACCGTATTTATTTTTCGATTTGACCTTGAGGTCGAAAGCGAGACAGCATTCATCGATATGGAGCAGCGCATATTCGGTCATGACGACACGGCCGGTTTCATCATTGATGATGTATTTCGGATCGTTCAGACAGAAATGCGAATCCACATAAATGTATGCGCCTTTACCGGCCTGGTCTCGCAAACGCATATCAGAAAGAGCGACAAATGCGGCGTCATCTACTCCAATGCTATATGTCTGACACTTTTCTACTGAACCTTTCTTAAAGGCGTGCGGTCTGACATAATGACCATCAATATATGTAAACGCACCGATGGCTTCCTGGTATCCGGCATCCACCATGCGTATTTTGGCGGCTTGCCTTGACACGCAGAAGAATGTCGCCAGTTCCTCTATTACCGGTTCCATGATGTTAACAAGAGGTACATCACTGAACTCTCTTCGATATTTTTGGATGAACGCCGTCGCTTTTGTCTTAAACTGGTCAATAGGCATCTGGATACGTGGAGCCAGTGAGTTTGCCTGCCACTCCATGTGATCGGTTGCAGTACGTGCCTTACTGTCCTTAACTCCGCCGATAACCATGCACTTGATTTGCGTGGCTTCGCTGTTATACAGCCGCTCCAGCTCGAAGACCTTTCTGTGTCTGTCCCAATGAACGCACTCGTGGACTATGGTGTTGTTTACCGAGCCGATATTGCGGAGAAAGAATGCCTTCGGATCGACTACAATGGTTTTTGCTTTTATAAGCTGATGTACTGTAGTGTCGGTTTCGATATCGTATAGTTCTGCATCACAGTCGGCAAAAAAAATCTGCCCGAATACCGAGAAATCTTTTGTTATATGATGTCGCTCAATGGTAAGCCCCATTTCGTGCGCCAGGTCAGCGACATCAATGGCCATTGGCTCAAGTAGAGCCTTGGGGTAATTCCTGCGCAGAAAATCTGCAGCGGCCTCATCCAGCTTCTCCGGCTTGATGCATGGAACAAGATTGTCATCTAAGGGCCGCTCCATACAGGCTTTCTGGCTATACGGATACACACCAAGAATCCGAAAGTCATCAAGATGCTGTTTAAGGTCAGCCTCGCATTTTACAAGAAGCCACCGATTGCAGACATCAGAATTATCATGATGACGGTCAACTTCATATACTTCTATTTCTGCTTCAAGCGCGACATCGAAAGTTATACGCATATCATCGCTGTCACCAACATATGCCCGCTTTATAGTGATATCAGAAAGGACTGCGGAGTCTATATACTTCACGGCATACGAGCGCAAATCAAGAGAGGCATAATTTCCCTCGACATAGCTGCCAACGGCCGCAAAGAGGTCGTTATAGAATCTGTTAGCTACGTATTCCGTAAAGGAACGACCTGTAGACATCGCAATCACTCCATTCAATTTTACATTATAAAATATCCTCTTACTTGAAATCCATATTAATCAATAGCGCTTTTTCCGCTCTTGACCCACTCGTCCAATTCGGAGAGTTTAAATTTCCAAAGCTTGCCGATTTTATGTGCTGGTATATCTGTTTTCTTTATCCAGGTACGAACTGTATCTTTCGTTACACCCAGATGCTTTGCGGCATCCTCAATCCCAATCCAATTTTCGGTGTAATTTTCAGTCATTTGGCTCACCTCAAACACAGTTTATAATAATACCATTATATTATATCACATAATCTGCCATTTTACAATGTGTTTCGTAGTGTTTCGTATGGTTTGAATGATTTTTATTGCACTAATAATATGAGATACAGCATTAAACAAGCAGTTAATTCTATTATTCCATGTGTCCCAATTAACGGTCTTGTGCGTGAAACAAGAAAAAATTTCAAAATAATTTTAGAGCTACCGGACAAAAAATGTCCGGTTTTTAAATTCCTGTAATATAAGCTGTTTCAAGCGGATAGCCCCGCAGACACACAGATTTTTCTGTAGGTCTGTGGGGCTTTTTTGCGTTTTATGAGACCAAAATCGGACATCCCATGTCCGGGGTAAAACAAGGCTTCACCTATATAATCATACTTGCAGATGCCAATCGGCATCGAAAAAATATCACATCGCTGAGTGGCCATGAGGCGGTGGAGGTTACATAGAGGTTTCGGGAGAGGTGATAAAGACCGCCTCCGAAGCTCCGATGTGCCACCACCTTAGTTTCGTGCGCTCATTTTATGCGAAACGGGGTCTGTGTCCATCGGATGCAGACCCTTATTTGTTTTCCTCCACCGCCCACCCTCGGCGGCAAATCAATGGAGGAAATCAAATGCCAAATCTGAACAATCAGCGCAAAATCTACATCCGCAACACCAAACAGTGGGTGCTCGTAACTGAAGAAGTCTACCGTGAATACTACCGCCCCATCTGGCGCTTACAGAAGGAAGCGCAAAAGAACGGTCAGTGCGTATGTCCCAAGTCCAAACTCTGGGTCTGCGACGGCGACTGTGCCACCTGCGAATATCGTGCAGCCGGAAACACCGTCTCGCTCGATGCGCCGATGGAAAACGCAGCCGGTGAGGAGTTCAGTCTCATAGATACAATTGAGGACCCGGACGGCAGCTTTGCCGATGTCCTTGTGGACAGGCTTCTGCTTGAACAGCTTCTCGATGAGCTTGCGGAGCGTGACCCTGAAGGCAAACGTATCTGTGAGCTCATCATGGCGGGAAGTTCCAAGACGGAAATCGCAGATACCCTTCAGCGCGAGTTTGGCGGCGACTGGTACAAGTCCAAAGCCGTCTACCGCGAAAAGCAGGTGCTCGACCAGCTTCGCAAACGTATATTAGGTCTCAAGTAATCACATGGTTTTGCCCTCTGTCACAGAAAGTTGGCGGAGGGCAAACTTATTTTTCTGTTTTTTTGTACGATGGGCTTCTTTTTTTCCAGTGGGTAGTGAGGACAGGAAAAAACAATAAGTCCTCAGATTGGAGGAAGCCCTAATGAACGAGAGAAGACAAACGACCGACACGGACGAGGAATTGATTGATATTTTGACAGCAATTTCAGTCGTGTCAAAGCGGCTGGCGAGAAACCTCACTATCCTCGCCGCACAAAGCAAATCTAAGGAAGGAGAGAAAACGAATGAGCAAAACGAGCGAGATGGCATCGACCATCGAAGAACTGCGCAAGTGTGCTGCTGTTATCAGCGACGCGGCTAATTGGCTGGCGGAGCAGTTCAGCGGCGATGAAGCGCCGGAAGCGCCCACACCTGTGAAAGAACCACCGCTCACGCTGGAAGCGGTCAGAGCCGTCCTTGCGAACAAGTCCCGTGCGGGCTATACCGCTCAGATACGCTCTCTGCTCCAGAAGTACGGTACCGACAAGCTGTCGGGCGTTGACCCCGCTAATTACAAGGCGCTGCTTGCCGATGCGGAGGAACTGAACAATGCCACCTAAAGGACACGCAGTACTATCTGCATCATCTTCTGAGCGCTGGCTTCACTGTCCTCCCTCCGCTCGGCTCTGCGAGAGCTATGAGGATAAAGGCTCGGACTACGCCGCTGAAGGCACCGATGCTCACGAGCTTTGTGAATATAAGCTACGCAAAGCGCTGGGTATGGAAGCGCAGGACCCAACCGAAAACCTAACATGGTTCAACGAAGAAATGTCGGATTGTGCCAACGGTTATGCCGCCTATGTTCTCGAACAGGTGGAAGCCGCAAAGCAGACCTGCGCTGACCCCGTAGTCTTGATTGAGCAGCGTGTAGACTTCTCCCGCTGGGTTGAGTCAGGCTACGGCACCGCCGACAGCATCATCATCGCGGACGGCACCCTGCAAATCATCGACTATAAGCATGGTCTGGGCGTGCTCGTAAACGCAGAGAAAAACCCGCAGATGCAGTGCTACGCACTTGGCGCTCTGGAACTATTCGATGACATCTACGACATCGATTCGGTGCGCATGACCATCTACCAGCCGCGCCGCGACAATGTTAGAACCTACGAAATCTCAAAGGACGAGCTCTACCGCTGGGCGGACGAAGTGCTCAAGCCCACAGCCGACCTTGCTTTCGCCGGTGATGGTAACTTCCTCTGCGGCGAGTGGTGTGGTTTCTGTAAGGCAA
>Ga0183095_11033_pt1 | contig 16001 bp, 20 predicted proteins | sample BioMet4_FD_130346 | JGI IMG/M metagenome (GOLD analysis project Ga0183095, IMG submission 130346) | Microbial communities from bioreactor (seeded with sewage sludge) at LBNL, California, USA - Biofuel metagenome 4 (v2) (version 3) | ecosystem: Engineered > Bioreactor > Anaerobic > Unclassified ...
GCAAGTGCTTCTTTAGAAACAGCTAGCGTGAATTTATATACTTTAGTATCTGTCAAGTGAAGATTTTTTAACAAGTTTCTTATTATTGCTTCTTCTTGCATAACCCAACAGAATATGATGTATTCAAATTCTGAACACGCTATAAAATTATTTAGCATAAAAGAAATATTTTTCACTACAATCTGCTTTGTTTCTTCATTTACAATGAACGGGTTCATATTCCAGCACCAATCACCATCTAAAAATACACAGGGCTGCAGTAATTTAAGAAGTTCTTGACAAGTAGTCGTTTTACCAGCACCCATTGTTCCATTTATTAAAATTAGCTTTTTCATATTTCTCCTATTCTATTGCCAATATGCATTGTAGACATTTTTTGTCTTAAGTGCCACTAAGCAAATAATTTCTGTTATTTTACAACACCAGCATATCCTGCTCATCGAAATTCCAATAGGGATTATAGGCAACCTCCCAATAATAGCCGTTGGGATCAGTGAAATACCCACTATACCCACCCCAAAAAACTCTCTGCGGTTCTTTAGCAATAACCGCTCCAGCTCTTTTCGCCAGTTCCATTATTTCATGCACCTCGTCCTCACTTTTCACGTTATAGGCCAGAGTGATTCCAGCGAAACCTGTAGCAATATGCGGCGGATTCTTCTCGTTAATATCCTCTGCAAGCAACTTAAGAGGATACAGTTCAAACTTTGTACCGGTAGTATTAAAGAAAACCACCTTGGGGCTATCTTCTTTTTCATCGGTGGCGAAGCCGAGCCCATCGCGATAAAAGCGTATGGACTGCGCCATATCCTTTACGCCGAGGCAAATAATGCTAATTCTGTTCATGTTAAACTCCTCCTTATGACAATAGGAGACAGACCCTTATTGTCATAAATTAATCTAGATATAATTGTTTTTATTTAGCCATGGTTTAGAAACTCTTGTTACCTGCTTATTTTGATCCACAGTATAAACGAACATTTCCACACCAAGCTTTTGCATCAAAGTTAATGTTAAACTATTATCACTCAGATATTCTTCGACTTGGTGACCACCCTCTGCAACTAAAACCGCAGGAATAACGATTGCACCGCTAGTGAGTTTGAAATCTTCCGTCAAATGTTTTTTATGAATTTTTCTAAAATACGTGTATGCTTCTAGCACACAGCGCAGTAATGATTCCTTGGAATTAGGTATTTTAAGCTCTATTATTCTTAACACTCTTCCTGTTATTGCAAGCAAATCAATTTTACCAGCCTCATCTGACCGCTTAGATTTTAGTGGAGTCTGATAGTCCAACACTTTGCCAATAAAATCATAATCCTTATCCTTCATTTGCATGGCAATATGTTCTTCGACCCTTCCAGATGCTAGGTTTTCAATTACCCCGGTGTGAATATCACTCATATTATAATGCTTACTCGTAGTATGTCTATCTATAATATCAAAAGCTACATCATCAGTTAAAGATTTTATGTGAGCTAGTAGCGACGCACAAACAACGTCGCAATATCTTTCATGCGTATCTCTTGTCAGATTATTTGATACCACATAATGCTCTCGATATAAATTGTCCATATTACCTATATTCCTATAATTATTTAAACTTTTTTCAATTTCCACTTTGCTTAAAATTTTCCCCATTTTATCTAACTCCCCTTTGCATAGTTATTTTATAGAATAGCGTCTTACAAAATATTACTTAACCCAAGAGTCGCCAAGATTTTTACATATAAAGCCCCAGAAATAAAAAACTTAAAAATCAAATCATGCCGAAATATTTAAAAGCACTTATGATACCATCCTTTTGCTTCTCCTTCCAATGGTATTTTCCTAATTATTTAATTTTATTTTAGCATATTTAGACATAAACAGTTCAATAAAATATATGTTTTATTTTCTACTCCACAAAGCAAAAACCGCCGATATTTACTCATCGCTAACAAAGCAAATGTGTAAATATCGACGATTTTATTTTACTATTAGCTCCCGAAACAATTGGGGAAGTTCTGCTTTTTGCAAAAAAATTGCAAACTATGAACGCATTTATTCAATATGGTTTTGTGTGATTAAACTCTGCTGACTCTACCCATTCATTAGCATTGTTCAGCATTTGGATAATATTATCAAGTACTTCCGCGTGTCTCTCTTCTTCATGCCCGATTTTTTCAAGAATATCTTTTTCCGTTTGCTGCTCGGCCGTCTCTTTAAGTTTTTTATAGGTCTGTATGCTTTCTTCTTCCTTGCGTAAGGCTGCTCGGTAAACATCCAATTGTTCTGCTTTAAGCTTTACAATCGAATCCTTATCTTTTGTCATAAACGTTTTTTTCTTGCCAAGCTCAAATCCATTTTCCGCTTTACTTAAGGCAGTGTCTGTCTCGAAATGTGAATTGCCATTTCGATTTTGGAGCTTCTGCAAAATCTTATAGTGACGCTGTTCATCATCAGCGAGACCGTTTAACACGACTTTCAATTCCTCATACTTCGTTTCCACAGCCATTTCCCGATAATATTTTTCACCATCCGCTTCCATTTTTAATGCGAAATCAAAAACATTCATGATAAACCCTCCCATTTTTTAAATTCTCTACATATGACTGATGCGCAGAAACAAATATATCTTTCATTTTATAGGGGTAGGTATGCGGAATAATCTGTATATCCTTTTTCGCCTAGAGAATGATTGGTTCTCCACGACAAGCTCCTAATGCAGGAATATTTTTATCTAAACAATACGCCCCAAAGTATAATCGTAAATATCTCTTGTGGCATTAATTTCTTTACCGCAGTTATCTTCTTTTTTAGGTATTTGCTTTCCATGATATTCCTATGACAGGCTTTCCTGTATCATTTTCCAAATCCATTTTTGCTGCAAAGACCGGTGAAGCCATGCATACCGCCAATACCACCATAAAAATAAATCCTGTACTTCTCTTCTTGCTGCTGTCTTTTATAAAAGTCTTCCCTTATTCTTTTATTATTCAACTACTTTCATTATAGACACAACACTCTTTTAAAGCAATGTTATGCAATAAATAAAACTCTATACAATATATTTCGAATATACTGTATATTTTCTTACATTTAGCGCCCTTTGCTTAGTGCTTCACAAGCCAAAGTTATCACATTTTGATATTTTTAACACCATCTCACCTCCACCAATTACACAGTTAACCAGCATAGCAACTCTTATAATCTTCCATCGTTTTTCGCAATCTGTTTGATAAACTTAACAAGCCTATCTTTCCCGATATATGCTTAACTTGTCATTAATCGATCATATCCAATATTTTCTTCTTCCAAAGACATTCCACAATTATTCTGAATTTTTAACTTTATTCTACCATATTTAAATATACCGAGTTCACTAAAAATTCATGTTCCTAAATTATTTCCGCAAACACAAAAATCATCGATATTTGCTCAGGTACGCGAAAGATCGATGACTTTGTAATTGGATAGTACACACAGGTATGTCCTATTATAAAACCAGAAGGTCTGACAAAGTAAATGAGTAAATAGCGACGATTTTTTAACAAAGTATGATAAAACCGATGAAATTTTCTTTATATTTTAAAGTAAAGTTTCTTTTAAATCCAATATCTTTTTCCCCGCAGTACACGCCGGGCAGAAGCAATACTTGCCACCATCAGCTATTACCTTTTTAGCTTGTTTAATCAAAGCAGCGGCAGTTTCTGCACCAAAAGTTTTTGCCCCAGCAGGTGAAGAGAAAAAGGCTAATACCGTTTCTATCGCTTGTACATCTTCCTCTAATTCGGCTACTAACTTTTGTCCTGCTTTTTTTTCTTTAGCAGTATTTAGTACATTTAAATAATGTTGAGCTGCTTCTTTCAATTCCGGACAGCAACTTGGAGCCGCAATAACTGCCTTGACATTCTCAATTACCAAATCACGTTTTTCCATGTTAATCATCCTTTTCTTTTAAATTTTAAAGCTGTTATTTGTAAAAGCTTATGCTTAGATACCACTACTATATTTAAATTTTTTTATCTTATATTTATGTAAACCCTGTCCAGATATGCTTCCAACTTTTTTTGCTCAACCTGGGAAAATCCTTGAAAAAGCTTTTGCGCTAATTCTAAGGAAATGGCTTCGAAAACCTCTTTAAATTTTTTACCCTTAGCCGTGAGTTCCACATAACTTACTCTTGCATCCTCAGCTGACTGCTCCTTCTTAACCAACCCTAAGTCTACCAATTTGGCAACTAAAACAGTTACCGTTGGCTTGGTTTTGTTAATAGTGTCCGCTATATCCTTCATGGTCACCTTATGCCTATGAAACAGAACCACAAGAATATCTCCATGTGAGGGAACTAATCCGTGAACACCTTGCTGCGCAAGCCTTTGCATAATAAAGCTGTTAGCGTGTTCTTTTATTTTACTAATGGTTGAAATTGCTTTTGTCGTTTTCATAATTTCATTATAGTTAGACGTCTAACATTTGTCAAATACTTACACTTTGTATTTTAAATATTGTGCAATACATGCAACAAAGAAAGCTGCCCTTTTCCCCTTATTTCTCTATAGCTTCTTTATCATACCTATATTTATTTCTAGGTCTGCCCACCTTACCATAGTTATTTAGGACCTGTAGTTCTCCTCTGCCCACTAAATACTGAACATAGCGCGACGTAGTCTGGTAAGCCAACCCAACTGATTGAACAATATCTTCCAAATAAAACCAATCCGTAGTAGAGCGACAATAGGCATAAATTATTTCTAAAGTAGCCGCATTAATACATTTATTAACTATGTTTTTTCTTTCAACTTCCATTTCCTTTTCTACCAATTTCAAATGGACATTAATTCTGGCCACCAAATCAGGAACTTTTATAGGCTTAGTGGCAAAATCACTAGCTCCTACCTCTAAAAATTCATTGGCTAGTTCTTGTCCATCATCAATAGTTAAAACAATAATCGGGACCTTGTTGTCAATTTCCCGTATCTTCTTGACTGTTAAAACACCGCTCTGCTGTGGCATATGATAATCCATGAGAATAATATCCGGTTTGATTTTTTCCACTTCATCTACAGCTGCAATACTATTGCTCTCAGTATAAACATCCCAACCAACTGCAGTACCAATAGCTTTTAACGTATAGAGTATATCCGGCTCGTCGTCAACTGCCATAATTCTTATTTTTTTATTCATACCCGTTTACCTCCGGTAGAGTAATTACGAACCTTGCTCCACCATCAAGCCGATTACTGGCTTTAACAGTGCCCCCATATTTTTCAACTACTTCCAAAACATAGGGCATTCCTAATCCTGTAGAATTTTTTGAAGAAAATCCTACCTTCCATATATTTTCTACATCACCCACAAAACCTTTACCATTATCAATCACAGTCAAAATAACATTACCATGACCTTCTTCCACCGTAAGCTTTATATACCCCGTCTCTTGGTCAATAGCCTCCAAAGCATTTTGCAGTATATTGATAATAGCCCTTGAAAGTCTGATTTTATTTACACGTACCGCGGGATTAGCTTTAACATTCAACTCAAAAGTTCCTATGCTATTGAGCTGTGGTACGTGAGCCATAGCATAACGTACCAACTCTTCCACTCTGATAGTTTGTTGACTATCATCATTGAGCAACTCATTAACCATAGTACTCATCTTATCCACAAGACTACTTATATAGTTGGCATATTTCTTTGCCATATCATTATCTCCTGAGATAGAAATTACTCCTGCTAGTCCTTGGATACTTGTTAAAGGTGTTTTAAGGTCATGAACTAGTGCCTTAATTTCACGCAAAGATCTGTTTTCCATTATTTGCATTGTCATTTGATGGTTTAGTTTTTCCAGTTCTAGGTTCTGCTCCATATCATGTACCTCTACAGTGTAAAGATTAAGTAAATGAGCCAGTAAGACAGCATTTACAACGCAGATAATACATACAGAAATCCCCAGTAAATTAAAAATTTCATTGGCATGATTAAGATACGATGTAGTTTTTATTAAATCTGACAGGGATCCTCTGCCAAAATGATAGGGGCTTAGTATGGGTACAATGTCCAACCATTCAACCCCGAATAAAAGTAAGATCACAACAGTACATTTATATGCTATGCTCCTATTCAAGTTTTTCATTTTGCTAACAATCAATACTACTAGCGTCATTGTAATAGCAGGAACACCAAAATCGTAGGTTACACCGTGGAGATAATAAATACCTTCATAAATACAGGGAATAAGAAAAATTATAAACCAACGAATCCACCACGCTCCTCCTGATTGAAAGGCACCAACTCCCTCCGCAAAAAGTAGTGCACCCATATAAATTGGCAGAGCACGAATAGTATTCATCACAACTAGACGAATAGCAGCCATTAACAAACTATTAATATTTCCTGTATCAATACTGTACAATATCCTTTCCATAATACCGGAATATTCCAATCTAATTATAGAAGGCGCCTGTAACCCAATAACCATAAGGACTATTCCCCAAATGATTAAACGCCGATTGTTTTGTGCAATATCTCTTAGTTGGTTCACTGCCACCACTCTTTTCTTTTGCCATAATACAATAACAAAAGCATCCCGATAATCCAACCACTAATGCCAACTTTTAAACCGCTAGGCAGCATAGTTGTATAAAGCACCTTACTTGTGCCTGGTTGAGCACCATTGTAAATACCGTATTCTGCAGCAAGACGGTGAATATTAATTAAATGAATAACTGCACGATTTGTTTTAATGAATTCTGCGGCTAAGCCATTACTTATTACTAAAGATGGTCGATATCCTCGCGTTAATCCTTGACGTAAAAAAGCATCGTGTCCATGTTCTCCAAAGATTACATGATTACCCCCCACATTAATGAGAACATTTGGCAACACCCCATTGTTGGCTTCTTTGTACAAGGCTATGCGTTTATCAATAGCTTCCGTTAAATATGTGCTGTTCATAAAAGGAACTCCTGAACGTGCAATAGCCAAATGTATATCTGCTATGCCTTCTTCAGATAATCCATGTCCTTGGTCTTGTCCTCCTCCGATAGTAACAGCATTAGATTTCCATTGCCAAATACCGGCCTTAACCAAACTTTGTTCCATATCCAACCAAGTGTAATTTGCACGATTTGCTCCCCAGCTGGACGCCCCCACTGAGCTAACAACTACAGGTCTAATTCTCATCGTATCTATGGCAGAAAATGCAGCAATATTAAGCGCAGGGAAAGAACCAGACATATTTACGGCAACCACATCGCCCGGCTGTACACCGGCACGGCTTAACATATCTACAATAACAGCAGCAAAATCAGGTTCCTGTGACAATATTTTTGCATCATGAGCTCCCAGGGTAGTAGTAATGGGAGTATATTCCTCTCCTATTAATTTACTGCCAATTATCTTTTGAGCCGTAATAGTCTTGGTCACAGCTTCCATTTCTATGCCGTAAAGGTTGCTTTTCTGCAAAAGAATATACTGTCTACAAAAAATGAAAAACAATATATTGATAATTGCGAGGTTTATCAAAATAGTCCTTCTTTTCATTATCAACATCAACCTTCCGCCACTAGCACAACAAGCCTAGTTAGGACCACCGCTACTGATAACCATAGCACCGTAACAGAAAAACCCTGCTTAGCAAAATCTTTGGCAATAAGTCCAGGTATTAAGTAGCCAATAACTGACAGTCCCAAATTATGCATTGGATAAAGGAGCAAAAGGTAGGATGCTATCTGAGAAAAAAGAATACCCACCAGCAAATATGCTACGAATAGACGCCGCCCGTAGAGCAACGCGTAATTCTTAACCAATTCAACAAGTCCATACGTAAGAAGAGCAGCCAAGATAGTACCAACAATCCACCTTGGCTGCAGAATAAACATAGACAAATACCCAGCAACAACTATGCCGCCAGGAGAAAACCCCGTAAGCTCGGTAATAAGTAAGGAAATAGCAATTCCAGAAAATAAATATAGATGCATATTCCCTATCCCCCATTCAACTTTGCACGAAATTCTTCAGATAACCCTTTTATATTTCCTGCAGCAAAAATAGTAAGACTTTCGCCCTTTATTTTAGCAATTATATCTAACAAATTTTTAAAAGCATTTGTTTCCGTTTGCAATAAGAAAATCTTGTCCTTAGTAACGCCCTGCCTGAGCAAAGTTAACACAGCAAACCCAGCATCACCTGCTACAATTATAGCATTTATCGGTTTTTTGGCAAATAACTCACACAGCTGTGCCGTACGAAATTTCCTGTCTTCACGACAATTTAACAAGACTATTACCCTGTCGTGCTTTTGCAAATAATGATTCCATAACCAGAGTGTTGATTCCGGATCATTTGCTGCCAGAACATCAATTACTTTTATTTGCTTTCCGCAAGCCGAAAATTCAGACACATGGCAATTTCCAGCATCAGGATTAGCTTGTCGCATTCCACTAAGAGCAGTTGCAGAATCTATACCCGCTAGTTCGCAAACTTTCAGCGCAATAGCAACATTTTCCGGCACTACTTCATAAGGAAATCCTTGAAAGTCCTCTTGTGGCAACTCTAAGTAGTCCGCTGGAACAACTTGAGTATTTTTGCAATATTTGTCCAATAGCAGCTTTGCCTGGGGCGTAGTAACTAAAATTCCACATTTTGGAATAGTATTACTTAATGCTGCTGCCACATCTATTAAACTACTTCCCATAACATCTTCATGGTCAACACGGACATTAGTTATAACTCCTATATGTGACTGTATAAGACGCCTTTCACAAAAAGCCTGTAGTTCAGGGCGAATGGCCATGCATTCGAAAACTATTGTATCAGCACCATTGTCCACAGCTGTTTTTATAAGTTTAATATTCTCTCTAATATTGGCTGGCCCACGTCTGCTAATAAGCTCTTCTGTGCCATCAGGGAAAATAAATTTAGGCTCAGTCCCGGTAGTCTTGGCAAATACTTTATGCTTACCATTTCTAAGCCCAGCAGCAATAAGCCTAGTCACACTGGATTTTCCTCTAGTTCCATTCACATGAATCCTTAAAGAAAGTCGCCCTAGGTTACTATTATGCTTCCTATTTTCCAAATATAAAACTGCCAAAAACAACGCCAATATCACAACATAAAATAACAACTGATTCATAAGCTACACCTTTTATAAATTATTTTGCAATGATACCAGTGCTGGCTACTAAAAATTTAGCAATAGTAAAGCTGTATTTTACTCTATCCTCTATAGGCTGCTTATCACTAGTCTCTATTGTAAAAGCAGGAACCTTTAGAATGGTATTTGCATAATAGGCAGTACTGCCTGCAATAGGATTGGCTAAAACATTAAATTTTTTTTTGTCCTCAGTAATATCTTTATTTACGTACTCCATAGCATCCATAGCTAAGAGAGAACTCACATCATCCTTTCCAGGTAAAATGCTCTCACCCAAAGACTTCTGATTTTCGGCATTAAAGGCATAGCCCTCATGCAAATCAAGCACCATTGCAACTTTGTACTGTTTCATAAGTTGTACAATACCATAAGTAAGTTGCTGGGAGGGTGTTCCGCTAGCTTTGCCAGGATAAGCACGATTTAAGTCCCCTACTTCCGGCAATGTTCTAATGTTTGCCTGCAAAGCAGTTTCATTGGCCCTAGGAATAACAATTAAAGTTCCCTTTATTAATTTAACATCACAGAACTTTTTTGCGGCCTGAGCTCCTGCCGGTTCATTACCGTGTACACCACCTACTACCATTACCGCCGGACCTGGGTTAGCTGATTCATAGATAAAAGCAGGAGTAGCATAGGGAGTGTCCTTCATTAGCTGCACAGTAGTAACCTTTTGAGGTACTGGTTCAGGCAGTGTTTTTTCTGCGGTAACTGCAGTCTTCTTGGTACCATTAGCACAACCGCTTAAAATAAGTACTAGCAATAATAAAGTAATGTAAAGGCACTTTTTAATCATATTGCGCTTCCTCCAATCCAAAAGCCAATTTCAACATATAGAATACTACCCCATAATGTCAATAAATATGGCCTAAGCTTTACTACGTGCTTATAAATAGAACCCTAATCCATTTTTTTGCAAATCTTGGTAAGAAGGCACATTCGTAATAATAATATGTTGCGGTTTTTTCGTGTCAAAAACTTTTATTAGTTCCATTATACCAGAAATATGTCGACCTACACGTTCTTCGATAGGATGTCCTGCATCCGTAAATGGCACAAACAAACGTCCTTGCTTAGCAGCTTGGACATATAAAGGATCTTTACCATCAATAATACTCAGGCTAGATACTTTACCACGCAAACGACCCTGGGAAGGATTAGCCGTTTCCATAAGAGTTGCCAAGGTATCACTATAATCTCCCCACTCACGATGGGATAATCCATGAAAATTATTAGGAGAAGGTTCCAAGCGCATCTCAATACCATCTAACTGTAAGTTCATTACTGCTTCAGCAGCTATTAAATCCATAGCTCTTTCATGAGCAACCATAGCATTAATTACCGGATACTCAGGAGATGCTTCGTGTAAATCTACGGAAATATCAGGTTTTTCTGTTTTAATAACTTGCATTATGCCATACGCAACTTGCTCAGTGAAGTTACCATCAGCTCGGCCCGGATAAGCTCTATTTAAATTGCGCGTATCACTACCGGCCAAAGTTTGTCCTGAACCTGCATGTACATAAATATCAGGGTCAGGCCATTGATCAATAGGATTGGTGGCGCGAGAACCAAAACGGAACTGTCGATCGCCATGAGCAGTTTTGATATAAATATATGAAGGAGTACCCTCCATAGCATCAGAATGGCTAAAACCACTGTTGTTCCCTCTTGGGATGACAATTAACCGCCCCTCTTCAGGTTTAGCATTTTCAACTAATAATGTAGCCGCTAAATAACCCGCCGGTTCATTGGGATGAGTACCACCTAAAACAAAAATAGTTCCTCCCGGTTTACCGCTATCCAAAATATATACCTCTGTATCTCCAGCCGTACCCTTCAACCCACTAAAATAATCGCTTAAATGCTTAACTTCCGTTACGCCTGGGCCAGCGTTGATTTTGGCAGGAGTTCTTCTTGCTTTATACTGTGGTGTCACAATAGAAATAAGTATTACAACAACTGCTATCATAATACCAGCTGTCTTATAGCTTCCTTTCATCGTATAGCCTCCTCACACTATCATAGCGAGCCGCAAAATAAACGGAATTAGCGTCATGGCTGCCATTACTTGAATGTTAACTTCCTTCTGTGTGAACATATCCCAAATCAATATAACAGATATTATCGCAAGAATTATCTGATAAACCAATTTCATCATATCTGCGTCCCTCCTATAAAAGTATTTTCGCAACAGGCTCTGCGAATTGAATGATAAGCATCCCAACAACAATTGCCACAGCAATTGGTATTAGACAAGGCTTAGTTAACTCCATGTAATTAGGTTCGCCAATTATCTGAGCAGTAACAACAGGTGTTAAAGCAACAGGTGGTGTAAAACTCCCCATCGCTGCAATTAAAGAAAGGGCAGAAATTATAATTATTTGGTTGGAACCTAATAGTCCCAATGCAAACGGCACACCCAAAACACTTGCAGAACCAAAAACGGAGATACCACCTAGAGCAGGTAGAGTTATAGCCATACCAATGAGTAACAAGTATGACGGAAGCCCTAAGATATTGACAACAATGTATCCTCGTAGACCAACCATGGTCATAATCTCCAAAAGCATGCCCACGCCTAATAATAAGCTGACAATAGGCAAAATATCGTTAACCCCATCTTTGGCAACCTGTGGGATAGAAAAATCATGTTTGCTAAGACACGCTAAGGCAATGGCAATAACAAAGGTTAAAGGCAAACCTGGGTCCGGGATGCTTTGAGGAAACATTTTAGGTACAACCATCAAAACTACCATGACCAAAAGTGGCAAGTACAATAAGAAGCCGCCTTTTGTTTCTTGTTCTTTAAACTTTTCTACAACCGCATTTAAATCCGCTTGCTTTGCATATCTATATCCCATGAATAACGTGGAAAAAATTGCCAAAGGCAATACTATGATCATTAGGACTGAATTAAACCCTATATACGGAACATCCATGCCTGCCCCAATAATCATAACAATAATATTTACAGGGGGAGCAATCATGCCATATACGGAAGCCATCGTAATTATAGCACCGGCAACATTTCGTGGCATTCCAAGTTGTAACAACACCGGTGCCAGCAAAACTCCTGTGCTTAATACAGAAGCCGAGCAGGAGCCGGTAATAGCACCCGGAAACATAATCAATAAAGTAATAACAATCAGCAAAGTTATGGGGGAATGTCCAAAAGTAACTATCAATTTTTTAGTCAGAGCCTTCAGAAGTCCATTTTTGTCGATTATCTTCATGAAAATCATAGCGGTAATAAGCACCAAGGAAACATCCAAATAACCAAACATACCGTTAATAAGACTTTCAAGTACTGTCAAATTTACATGTCCAGCTGCCAAAGCCATAGCAATACTTGTAATTGCTAAAGAAATGCCTATGGGCAGTTTAAGATACATAAATGTGCCCACAAAAACAACTATTAAAACACCTAGCAACATTAGTTCCACAGAAGTATTCCCCCTCCTTGTTAATTGGATTTTTCGAATTAGGAGTTTTTTAACACGTGCACATTTTATAAGGGCAGCGGCCCAGCAAAAAGCTGAGCTGCCGCCTCTATAAACATGCTTAAGTTTATTATTTAAATGCTGCTTTCATAAATTTTCCAACATCTGCAACGTTAGCAGGAAAATCAATAGGTTGCTTATCTGAAGAAGCAATCTTAGTAAAAGCTTTATCTTTATCGCCATCAGCAACAACAATAAGATAATTTGCGTCTTTAGTTAACGGAATAAAACGATCCGTCAATTCACCGCGACGAGCAGACCCACCAACATGTAAGGCAATAATTTTCATTTTCTTTTCTTTAGCTGCAGCAATTAAGGCTTTTGCCCTTTCTTCTTCCTGAGCAAGATTTACGCCGGCAGCGCCCATACCTTTGGAACTACCACCAATTACCATCATCAGTGTTTTGTTACCATCTAAGGCAGCAGGCCTTGCTGCTACATCAAACTTATACTTCAAACCATTACGTTCAGCTAAGGCTTTGACCATTTGAGCATCAGCACTTTGGCCAATAGAAGTAATCAAAGCTGGTTGTTCAAACTCAGCTGCCTTTAGTCCGCTAACTGCTGCTCCAGAAGAAGCAGCAGGCTTAGCGTCTTGCTTGGCACCACCACAACCTGCAAATATTACACAAGCAATTGCCAAAATACAACCACATAAAGTTCTCTTTTTCATTTCAATACTCCTTGTGAACATTTAATAGAATCAATTAATAACCAACGGCCGCCCCATCACGTCTAGGATCTCCACCACCATGAAGCTTGCCATCAGTGCCAATCAAAACGCCCTGTACGCCCCCGAAGAACAAATCATTCTTGTCCTTCAAGTTGAACTTGTATCCCATATCAGTCAGTTTTTTCATGACATCTTCGGAGAATACCTTTTCAATATCGGTAGCAGGATTGTTAGGATTATGGAAACGACCTGCTTCAATAGCCGGCTGCATATCCATACCAAAATCGAGGATATTGACCAACACATTAGCAATTGCAGAAATAATACGAGGACCACCAGGGGTACCAACAGTCAAGACCGGCTTGCCATCCTTAAGAACGATACAAGGAGCCATGCTGCTTAAAGGTTTCTTGCCGGGAGCTATGGAATTAACTTTGCCAAACTCATAGCTAAAGTCATCCATTTCATCATTCATCATAATGCCCGTACCTTCTGCTACCACGCCGCTGCCAAAGAAATCATTTATAGTTTGAGTAACGCTGATCATATTACCATCTTTATCAATAATAGAGAAGGATGTAGTGCTAGCGCGCTCATAAGGAATAGGATCTCCCGGTTTCAACTTGTCCGGACTGGCTTTCTTAGGATCAATAGTATTACGCAGCTGTTCTGCATATTTTTTGTCCAAAAGGCCACTAGTAGGAACTTCAACAAAAGCAGGATCACCCATATACTGATTACGATCTGCAAAAGCAAGTTTTTGCGCCTCGATGAAAGAATGAATATATTCCGGAGAACCGGCTTTCATCTTAGCAATATCATAGCCTTCTAAGATATTTAGCATCTCAGAAACAGTCAATCCACCGGAAGAAGGCGGCGGCAAAACATCAATCGTATATCCACGATAAGTAGTTTGCAATGGTTCACGCATAATAGCATGGTAGTTTGCCAAATCTTCCTTAGTAATCCACTCTCTGCCAGCATCATTAGCAAAAGTCTTAACAATCGCATCTGCTATCTCGCCTTTATAGAATACATCAGCTCCGCCTGCAGCAACTTTCTTCAGACTTTCGGCATATTCTTTATTTACAACCTTGTCACCAGCCTTTACAGGCAAGCCATCTTTGTAAAAAGTTTTATCAAAAAAGGCTTTCTTTCCTGGGAATTTGTCCAATCTTTCAAATTCTTCTACGGCAATCTTAGCCAAGGTATCAGATACTACTATACCGCTTTCAGCTTGTTTAATAGCAGGTTGTAACAAATCTGCCCATTTCATGGTACCAAATTTCTTATTAATCATATCCATACCACTAACTTCGCCAGGGACAGCAACAGCAAAGTAACCATTTACAAAGGTATTCTTAGGAATCTTTCCATTCTCGTCAAGCTTAAAAAATTCTTTTTGGGCCTTACCAGGAGCAACTTCTCTGAAATCAACTACATAAGTCTTTTTTTCCTTTGCTACATACAAGATAGCAAAACCGCCACCACCCATACTAGAAGCATTTGGTTCAACGACACCCAGTGTGAATGCAGTAGCGACAGCAGCATCAAAAGCATTACCACCCTTTTTCAGGATTTCCAACCCAGCTTGTGAAGCAAGTGGATGGGCAGCAGCAACAACACCGTTTGTAGCAACTACATCACGTTTTTGAGTAGCCTTGGTCGTTGCTTTGTCTGCAGCAGGTTTTGCGGCATTATTACTGCCACAGCCCAAAAATGCCGAAGACAATAACAAAGTCGCAACGATAACTGATGCAACCTTTTTAAACATAACAATACCCCCCTTTTTTATAATTAGTTAACCCATCAGGCACCTTAACATTTGACAAGCTAACCTTTATTATACTTGTATTACAATTTTTCTGAATATTTTACAATTATTTCTCATTTTTATCTATAATAATTAACAATTATCATAGAATTCATAGTAAATTAACAATACACAATATTAATAAATCAGAGCAGAATATTTATATACCACCTCTTTTTATGAATATACAAACATCTGCTAAACTACAATTAAGTTTAACAAAAAAATGGAAAAATATGTGTAGGTTGGTATCCCACTCAGCAAAAATAAACCAAAAATGTTATTTTCATATAACACTTTTGGTTTATTTATTTTCTCAAATAGCATCGTCCTTATGCTATATATTTTATATTTTTCCCAACACTCCTTATAAACATCCCTTCAATTTAGAAACTTTAATTACTCAAGCCAGCTTCCATATTAAATATTTATAATAAATGCCTAATTTATTTAAGCTATGATTAAATTTATCCATATTTTATTACAAAGAGGTGCCTTCACTTATTATAATGTTCATATTTCCCAATTATTAAAAAACAGATATTTACTCATATGTCTAATTACATATGAGTAAATATCTGCGCTAAAAAATCCGACTTTCTTGTCTTATAAAGTATCTTGGTTAAACTGCAGATAAACAACTGTGGAATACATCAAAACAGCTTGTTCTCTGGTACCTCATGAATTTTAAACTACATTACTATATTTTTCTTCTGCCTTTGCTACAATAATTGTCCCTACTAAATCGCCTAAGCAATTATCTGTCGTAGTTCCCATGTCAAATAATCTATAGAAAGCCGCTATTACGCCAACTATTTCAATGGGCAAACCTACTGCCTGAACTACGGCCATCAGTTTTACAACTCCACTCCC